>Ga0123355_10000024_pt1 | contig 148064 bp, 144 predicted proteins | sample TergutEmb28metaG_3_FD_89872 | JGI IMG/M metagenome (GOLD analysis project Ga0123355, IMG submission 89872) | Embiratermes neotenicus P1 segment gut microbial communities from Petit-Saut dam, French Guiana - Emb289 P1 | ecosystem: Host-associated > Arthropoda: Insects > Digestive system > Gut ...
GTTCCAGCGCTTGATTGAGACACCGGAGTGCCGCCTGTATGACATGGTCACATGGCCGGACAATCCGGAGGCGCCAGAGGGAGAAGAAAACAGTTGGTATTTCCTGTACATGTACATGGCCACCAACTCCTATAGATACCGCTGGAGAACCGATAGTGACCGCTACAAGGAACTGGTTCAAATCATCGAACCCCGTGAGTGGTGGAGACTGGAGCGTCCGGACTCCGTACCGGAGGATATCTTTATTAGAGGCGAATAAAACGGTAAATATAATCTGCATATTTTCATCAAATACCCCCTGGACTGTCCCGATTATGGGACAATCCAGGGGGTATACTGGTTTCAATAGAACTGAAAGGAGCCGGAAATCATGCAGACAGTTGAAATCACAAGAGTAAAGGGCCATGTAGAGGTGTACGATCAGGACGGGGTGTTCCTGTTCTCCGCAGATACGGAGCAAGAGGCTAGGGATGACCTGAGAGCTTGGGAGGTGGCGTAAATGCTGGCAATCGGTGCACTGGTCGCCTACATCGCTATCGGCCTGACTTGGGACTATGTGGTAGAGAACAGGAAAAAGGCCGTAAAAGAGACCGGGGCTGACGCATAGTCGGCCCCGGTTAGCTCTATTTACCTATATTACAGAATGCGCCAATCTCCTCTGACCAGAGTATAGGCCCTGTCTGCACTGCGCACGAAGCCGAGCCGTTGTGCCACGTCACCGGGGAGAGCGTCCGAGAGGATGCAAGTATTCATAGGGGTCTCTGTAAACAGATGATCCAACACATGGGCGATGGCGAAGGTGTCGATTCCCTTACCCTGCGCATGGGGCAGGATAGTTGGCCGGAGGAAAGCCGTATCGCCCTTCACGTCATAGGCGCAGTGGCCGCAAAATCCGTGGTCGTCGGCGTAGATGGAGAAATCGGTGATTCCTTTGGAATCCAACGTTGTAATATATTCGATTGCAGCGGCGGGGGAGAGGCCGAGGGTTTGGTACATGGCCTCAAAGCCTTTCATATCCCGCTCAGCGGTTCTCCGCACCGTGATCCGGCCCGTGTGGAGCCATGATAGGGCATCCCGGACGGAGGGATCATCCGTCTCGGCCCGCAGTTCGCCTAAAAGCTTTAAATCCGCCTTGGAAAAAAGCAGTCGTGCGAACAGGTCGGGGCGTTTTTGCAGCGTGATGAGAAAAGACTGTTTTTTTCTCCATTTCTCCACGGCGCCGTGGTCACCGGACTGCAAGACCTCCGGAATCCGCCGCCCCTCCCAGACCTCCGGGCGGGAGTAGTGGGGGTATTCTAAGAGACCGCTCCAATGGCTCTCCTCGGTGAAGCAGACGGAATCGGCCAACACGCCGGGTATCAGGCGGGCCACGGAATCGGCTAAGGCCATAGCGGGAATCTCGCCGCCGGTGAGGACGAAATCTCCCAGGGATATCTCCTCATCAACTACGGCGTCGATGAGCCGTTGATCCACGCCCTCGTAGTGGCCGCAGATCAGGATCAAGCGGTCGTGTTCCGTTGCCAATCGGACGGCGTCTGCCTGGGTGAACGTCTTTCCCCGGGGGGAGAGATAAATTGTCCGGGCGGGGCCGCCCAGAGACTTGGCGTGTTTCCAGCAGTCGTAGAGGGGTTGGGCCTGCATGACACAGCCGGAGCCGCCGCCATAGGGGTAGTCGTCCACCTGATTTTGCCTGTTGGTCGTGAACTCCCGGATCTGATGACAGCGGACGGTAATCAAGCCCTTATCCTGGGCCCGGCCGATGATGCTGTCTCCCAGGGGGGAGTCAAACATCTGGGGGAACAGGGTGAGGATATCAAATTCCATATTACATGCCCTCGATTAGACGCACTCGGATAAACCCCTCATCCAGATTTTTCTCCAGGACGAACTCCGGGCGGTTGGGAACCAGGGAGTCCCCGGTGCCGTCGGATTTTTGGATCACATAGACCTCGCCGCCGGGGAGGGGGAGGACTTCTTTGAGGGTGCCGACGGCGGTGCCCGTCTCGTCAATCGCAGGCAGCCCCAGAATATCCTGGATGAAAAAGTGGCCGGGGGGCAACTCCACATCCGCCCGACGGATATAGACCAGCTTATTCTTCAAAGCAATGGCGGCGCTAATATCCGTTACGCCCTCCAGCACGGCGATCAAACTCTGTTTGTGGATTCGGGAGGAGAGGAGTTTTACGGGGTTACCGTCCAGATACAGGGTGTCAAACTCCTGCAAAAATTCTGCGGAATCCGCCCAGGGCTGAATTTTCACCTCGCCCCGCACCCCGTGGGTGTTTACGATTTTTCCGGCTTCCAGATAGTCTTTTGTCATGGTTGTAGTGTCCTTATCGTCTTGTTTTCCTTCAGAGTAAGGCAAAACCCCGCAATCGGAGGATTGCGGGGGCGCACTGCTAATCGATGATCTCCACAGAGATTCGCTTGCCCTTCCGCTGGGCGACGGATCTGGTCAAAATGCGAATCTCTTTGACGATCCGGCCCTGGCGGCCGATGACTTTGCCCATGTCGGACGGGGCCACCCGGAGCTCGTACACGGTCTCGGTTTCCTTGGGGATTTCGGTCACTGTGACCTCGTCGGGGTTGTCCACTAGATTTTGTGCGATATACATGAGTAAATCTTTCATTTGGATGCCCCTTTCCCTTAGATGGCGCCGGCTTTTTTCAACAGCGCCCGAACGGTATCGGTGGGCTGTGCGCCGTTTTTGATCCACTCCTGAACCCGCTCTGCCTTGACCGTGATCTCGGCGGGGTCTGTGAGGGGATTGTAGGTGCCGACTTCCTCGATGCAGCGCCCGTCACGGGGCGTGCGGGAATCGGCCACAACAATGCGGTAATAGGGACGCTTTTTGGCACCCATTCTACGCAGTCTGATTTTTACCATGTCTCATTCACCTCCTGAATTTGATATCTATAGCTAATACCGGACGTATGCGGTAGTTAACTCTCTAAAATCCCAGGCCGCTGAAGAGGCCGCCTTTTTTGCCTTTTTTCATGGCCCGGTTCATCTTGCCGCCGGACATCTGTTTGGCCATGGTCTGCATCATAGAGAATTGCTTGAGCAGCCGATTGATCTCCACCACTTCTGTGCCTGCGCCACGGGCGATGCGTTTTTTCCGGCTGGCCCCCAGACAGGATGGATTTTCCCGCTCGTGGGGGGTCATGGAGAGGATAATGGCCTCGGTCTTGGTGAGGAGGCTCTCGTCGATGCTGGCCCCTTGGAGGGCTTTGGCGTCCATGCCGGGGAGCATCCCCGCCAGTTCCCCCAAGCCGCCCATGCTTCGCAACTGGATCAGTTGATCGTAGTAATCGGAGAGGGTGAACTTATTTTGCTGGAGTTTATCCGCCATCTCCATGGCCTTTTTTTCATCAAAGGCCTGTTCGGCCTTTTCAATTAGAGTGAGAACGTCGCCCATGCCGAGAATCCGAGAGGCCATCCGATCCGGGTGGAAGGGTTCGATTTGATCCAGCTTTTCCCCGGTGCCGATGAACTTGATGGGCTTGCCCGTGACGGCCTTGACAGAGAGTGCGGCACCGCCTCTGGCGTCGCCGTCTGTCTTGGTCAGGAGGATGCCGTCTAGTCCCAGGGCCTCGTCGAAAGCGGCGGCGGCGTTGACGGCGTCTTGCCCGGTCATGGCGTCTACCACCAGCATGATCTCGTCTGGTGTGACGGCTTGGCGGACGTTTTTCAGTTCTGTCATCAGCTCCTCGTCAATGTGGAGCCGGCCTGCGGTGTCCAGGAACACCATATCGTTGCCGTGTTTTTGCGCATGGGCGATAGCGGCCTTGGCGATATCTACGGGATTGCTCTGGCCCATTTGGAATACGGGGAGATTTAACTGTGCGCCCACGGTTTCCAACTGTTTGATGGCGGCGGGGCGGTAGATATCACAGGCCACGAGAAGGGGCCGCTTGCCGTTCTGGCGGAGCATGAGCCCGGCCAGTTTTGCGCAGTTGGTCGTCTTACCCGCACCTTGGAGGCCTACCATCATCACCACCGTGGGGGATTTGGAACCCATGTTGATCTTGGCGTTCTCACTGCCCATGAGGGCGGTCAGTTCTTCGTTGACGATTTTAATGACCATCTGGGCGGGGGTCAGGCTCTCCAGGACATCGGCCCCGTTGGCCCGCTCGCTGACGGTCTTGATGAAGTCTTTGACGACCTTATAGCTCACATCGGCCTCTAAGAGGGCGAGACGCACCTCCCGCATGGCCTCTTTAATATCCGCTTCTTTGAGGCGGCCCTTGCCACGGAGCTTTTTAAACGTGGCTTCTAATTTTTCCGATAAATTTTCAAAGGCCATGGGGCCACCTGCCTTTCTATGATAAGGTGTCGAGAGCTTGGTAGATTTTTTCAAATAGGGGGGCGGTTTCGTCTGTTTTTGTGCCGATCTCAATGATTCGCAGCGTTTGCTCGATCTCTTCGGCGGTCTTGGATATTTCGCTGAACCGCTGCAAGAGGCCGGTCTTTTCCTCGAACTCTAAGAGGGCTGCCTCCGCCCGTTGCAGGGCGTCCCGCACCCCTTGACGAGTGACACCGACCAGCCCTGCAATCTCGGCCAGGGAGAAGTCCTCGTTATAGTAGAGTTCCATATACTCCCGCTGTTTTCCCGTGAGAAGTTCCCCGTAAAAATCCAGCAGGAGGGCCATTTCCACTGTTCGCTTTTCCAAGAGATTAGCCTCCATGTAAAGGGGAATGCCTTTACACTTTTGGATTATAGCGGTTTTTTGCGGATTTGTCAAGGGGGGAGGCGGCACCTTGCGAAAAGAAATAGAAGCGACTGTCAAAAAGTCTACTTTTTGATGGTCGCTTTTACATTGAAAATTTTACCACGACTAGAAAAGAATTGCAAGCATTTTGCGGAATAATCCTACCAAATCGCACAAGCTTTTTTGCATTTTCGACAAAACGAAAACGACCATCAAAAGGTAGACTTTTTGAAGGTAAGCGCTTATTAAAAGTTAGGGAGGGCTAAGGTATGAAATCGAGACAAGAAATCAAAGCGTTGGCTAAGGAGGCAATGAAAGAGCAACGGGGTACGAGTATTCTTCTCGTAGTTATGTTTCTGGTGTGGTCGATCATAATAAGCATCGTATCTTTTTTCTTGCGGGATCAAGCTCTATTGGGTACACTGCTCGGTCTGGCGTTTTCGTTCTTTATGATTGTGTGGGGGATTAACACCTATGGCGCATTTATCAAGGTCTACAAAAGAGAACAGACCAGCGTGGGGGACGTTGCTGCCGACCTCAAAGTGAATCCGCTCCGCAAAATAGGCGGTACATTTTGGCTGGCGCTTTGGTATATGCTCTGGTCGTTGCTATTTGTGATTCCTGGTATTATTAAATTCTTTTCGTATTATTTTACACCCAATATTTTGGCGGATTGCCCCAATGTTACCGCCCGTCAGGCGCTCAAGATATCCATGCGCATGACCCAGGGCCATAAGGGTAAAATCTTTGTGTTCGCTTTAAGTTGGATTGGCTGGTTCTTGCTTTCCAGTTTGACGCTTGGCATCTTGTACATTGTCTACGTTGGCCCGTACTGGTATGCTGCGGATGCCGGATACTACATAGAACTGCGTGACAACGCCATTGAGGAAGGCAGAATTACACGGGAAGAGCTGGGGATGGAATACCCAGTGTAACATATTGTTAGTTTAAGACAATGAAGACAAGTGCTAATTATTAAAAGATGCTTTTTGATAGTTAGCACTTGGTTAAAAGTTAGGGAGGGCTAGGGTATGAGATCAAGACAAGAAATCAAAGCGTTGGCCAAGGAGGCCATAGGGGAACAACGGGGGAAGGCAATACTGATTGGCTTTATGCTTGTTCTGCTCACTACGGTTTCAGTGGGCCTGGACGAATTAGCCAGGTGGGCGGCAGGTGAGTGGGCTTACTGGATTGTGTATACAATAGGTCTGTTACTCCTATATGTGTTTGGGATCAACATAGCCGGGGAATACATTAAGATTTTCAAGCATGCCCCAGCCAGCGTGGGGGCATTGTTTACAGGCCTCAAGGTCAATTTTCTCCGCAAACTCGGCGGGATGCTCTGGATGTCGCTCTGGCTAATGATTTGGGCATTGCCCTGGCTCATTGCAGTTGTCGTTTTAGTTGCATTGAATATAGAGGGCGTCATAACTGATGGAGCGTTTATCGGGTATTTTTTCTTGACGCTGCCACTGGCGATCCCTACCATAATTAAGGGCCTCTCCTATTATATGATGACTTACATCCTGGCAAGCGCCTTTGAGGTTAAGGCCCTCAAATCTATGAGGCTCTCGAAGCGCATGACAAAAGGACATAAAGGAAAGCTGTTTGTAATGATGTTGAGCTTTATCGGTTGGGTGCTCTTAGCCAGCTTACCGGCTGGTATTCTTGCCGGTATTGGTTCCTTTTTCGTTTTGGATGGAGACGCAACCCTGGGCAGCATATTCATGGTGCTAGGCTATTTGTTGACAGCTCTCATCTACATCCTGTTCCTCAGCCCCTATATGTACACGACCTATGCCGGATACTATGTCGAACTGCGTGACAACGCCATTGAGGAGGGCAGAATCACACGGGCAGAGTTGGGAATGGAGGCGGACGACGGTTTCGCTTTTGAATCTGAGGCGTAAGCACTTGACAAGTTTTACAATATGAGATACAATCCTCCCATCAAAGGGGAGTAGTTAGTGGGCGCACCCCAGTGCCCAGAATAAAGTCGTCATCACATGGAGAGTTCCTCCATCGGCTTTATTGACACCAGATCATGTGTGTTTGACAAGACCTTTGCCAATACTATTATTGGCAAAGGTCTTTTTGCCGATTAAAGGAGAGAAAAACATGGAAACCTATCGAAACTCCCAAAAAGAGTTGTGGAAAGAGCTTGATTCATCGGAACAGGGCCTCTCCGCAAAAGAGGCCAAACGGCGTTTAGAGGAGAGCGGCCCCAACGAGCTCCGCCAGCGGGAGCGCACCCCCCTGTGGAAACTGCTCTTAGACGCCTGGAAAGACCCTATGATACTCATCCTGGCCATTGTGGTGGTTGTCCAGTTGGTCTTGGGCGAGTGGCTGGAATCCATTGTGATTTTCGCCGTGTTGGTGGTGAACTCTATTATCTCCGTGGTGCAGACCCGGAAAGCGGAGAGCTCCCTGGCGGCCCTGCGGGAGATCAGCGCTCCCGTGGCAAAAGTCCGGCGGGAGGGGGAGACCATCACCGTCCCTGCCCGGGAACTGGTGCCGGGGGATCTGGTGCTCCTAGAGGCGGGGGACTTCGTCCCGGCGGATGGGCGGATTATGGCGCTCAGCGCCCTGAAAGTGGACGAGGGCATCCTCACGGGGGAGTCGGAGCCGGTATTGAAAATCAGCGAGACCCTGGAGGGGGATCTCCCTCTGGGGGATCGGAAGAATATGGTCTACAGCGGGACCGTCGCCGTCCACGGCAGGGGGGAAATCCTCATCACCGCCACGGGGAAACAGGCGGAGATCGGGAAAATCGCAGAACTCATCGAGACGGCGGAGGATCGCCAGACGCCACTCCAGCGGCGATTGGAGCAGTTTAGCAAAAAGCTGGGCCTGGCCATCTTCGCCCTGTGTATCCTGGTCTTTGCCATTTTGACCTATCGGGAGATCGTGTCCGGCGGCGATCTGCGGGCCGGGATATTGGGTGCGTTTATGTTCGCCATCGCCGTGGCGGTGGCGGCCATCCCGGAGGCGCTGAGCTCCATTGTGACCATTGATCTGACCATGGGCACGAAGAAGATGGCCCAGCAACACGCCATTATCCGCAAACTCTCGGCGGTGGAGGCCTTGGGGAGCACGGGAGTCATCTGTACGGATAAGACGGGAACTCTAACCCAGAATAAGATGACAGTGGTGGACACGTTTTTGCCGGGGGATGGCAAGATCGAAGACTCTCTGCTGATCCCCGCCATGGCCCTCTGCAACGACGCCATCTGTAGAGCAGACGGCACACGGATCGGCGACCCCACGGAGACGGCGCTCTTAGATTATATTGAGGCCCAGGGCCAATCGGTCACGGCCATCCGGGCGGCGTCTCCCAGGATTGCCGACTTGCCCTTTGACTCGGAGCGGAAGCTGATGACCACGGTTCAAACTATGGACAAGAGGCGGATTCTAACCAAAGGTGCGCCCGATGTGCTGTTCTCCCGCTGTACCACCGTACTGGTGGACGGCGAAATCCGGCCCTTTACGGAATCAGAGCGGGGGGTATTTCATGCGGCCAATGAGGCCTTCAGCCACCGGGCCCTCCGGGTGCTGGCCTACGCCACGAAAGAGGTGGATTCCGATGATGGGGAACTCGCTCTGGAGGACGAGGACGGGCTCACCCTCATCGGTCTCACCGCCATGATCGACCCGCCGCGGGAGGCGGTGTACGGCTCCATAGCCCAGGCCAAGTGCGCCGGTATCAAGACCGTGATGATTACAGGCGACCACAAGACCACGGCCTATGCCATTGCCCGGGAAATCGGGATCGTGGAGGAAGGGGCTCTGGCCGTCACGGGCATGGAGCTGGACGCCATGTCTGAAGAAGAGCTGGAGGAAAAGCTGGACGATATCCGTGTCTATGCTCGGGTGTCTCCGGAGAATAAAATCCGGATTGTCAAGGCGTGGCAGAAAAAGGGACAGATCACCGCCATGACAGGGGACGGAGTCAACGATGCGCCGTCCCTGAAGCAGGCGGATATCGGCATCGCCATGGGCAGCGGCACCGAGGTGGCAAAAGACGCCTCGGCCATGATTTTGACTGACGACAACTTCGTCTCTATCGTCAGCGCCGTCTCCGTCGGCCGGACGATTTTTGCCAACATAAAAAAAGCTGTGGGATATCTGTTCTCCGGGAACCTGGGGGGGATCATCGCCATTGTATTTGCCCTGTTGGTGGGCTGGGACAAGCCCTTTACGGCGTTACAGGTTCTATTCATCAACCTGGTCAACGACGCACTCCCCGCCATCGCCCTGGGATTGGAAAAAGAGGAGCCAAACGTAATGGATCGGCCGCCCCGAGATATGAACGAGGGCATCTTCGGCGGCGGACTGTTCCAGAGCGTACTCATCCGGGGGATTTTAGTCGGTATCGCCACCATTGCGGCCCAGTATATGGGCATGACCTTGTTCTCAACAGAGATCGGCGGCGCTATGGCCTTTACCACACTGATCCTGGCTCGGACGCTGCAGACCTTCTCCTCCCGTTCCGATAAACAGACCGTGTTCGGCATGGGCCTGTTCTCAAATCCCTACGTGGCAGGGGCGGTGGCGATCTGCTTTGGGCTGTACGGCCTGACCATCCTGCCAGGTGTGCGGGAGGTCTTTCAAATCTCGGAAGCCTTCGGATTCGCCCAATGGGGAATCGCCGCCGGACTGGCCCTAGGGGCGGTTGTGGTGATGGAGATTGCGAAACTTGTGCGGAATCGGGTGTAGGACATGTTCCTCCAACCACCTTGCCACGCCGTCGGTATCGTTGGTATCACAAATATAATTAGCAACCGCTTTTACCTCATCACGGGCATTGCTTACGGCGACGCCCGTCCCCGCATAAGATAGTAGGTCAATATCGTTCAAATCGTCGCCAAAGGCGACAATTTCGGAGGGCGCAATATCCCAGTACTGTGCAAATGCGGCAACGGCTTTCGATTTTGTTGCCTCATGGTGCATTATCATGGCCAAGCCATCTATGGCTGTCACCATGTATAGATCCCGGGGCAAATGTTCTTGTATGAACGATATATCGTCTGGCGTGAGATTGTACGTGTAAATTTTTTCGGCATCTTCGGCGTGTTGCGAAAAATCCACGATTTCATAACGTGTTACGACATCGGCCCATTCGTCCGGTATTTTGAAATTGGTATAGTGCATACCATTACGCTCTGATGCCATACGCAATCCCCGTTGATGGCAGGCCGTCAAAATCGGACGAGCTGCCTGATGTGGAATCAGGCGGTGGTAGATGACGGTATCCTGATGTATCCCTACGGCACCATTTATCGTGATTTTCCCGTCGAACAGTTCTAGCGGGACAACTCGTTCCGCAGAGCTGCCCCGCCCTGTGGCATACACGATCTTGATCCCCAGCGCTCGGCACTTGCCCAAGATGGTTTTTGTGTATGCAGATATGGTTTTATCTGTGTTTAACAGCGTTCCATCCAAGTCTGTAACAATCATTTTTATAGCCACGTCACCCACGCCCCTCTCTTTCATTATCACTATACACGAAAATTCTCTTGAGCGATAGTACCGACCGGGGTGCGCTCGGCCCCGCCGCAGAAAACCCTTGCAAAAGCACGGGCCATGCGCTATAATGCAGTTAGTACTTGATATCAATATTTTGATAAAATGTGAATATAACAATGCGAGAGGTGCAAAATTATGGCAAAGATCATGCCGAGTTCAGAATTGCGCAATAAATACAACGAAATTTCTAACTTCTGCAACACATACAATGAGCCGGTTTTCATCACAAAAAACGGGTCGGGGGACCTTGTGGTACTGTCCAATGCCGCTTACGAGGAACTTTGTTCCCGGCGTGAATTACACCGCCAATTGGATGAGGGTCTCAGTGCAATGGCGGCGGGCGGCGGGCGTCCTGCCCGGCAAGTGTTTGATGGGATAAAAGAGGAGTACGGCTTTGGTGAAGTATGAAGTCATTCTGGAAACCACGGCTATCTCTGATTTGCACAGCATTTTGGACTATATCACAGACGTGCTGAAAGAGCCGCAAATCGCGCGGCGGATATTCTCTGCAATTGAGGAAAAAGTTCTGTCACTGGATGCGTTGCCGCATCGACAGGGCGTTGTAAAGGACGAGCCTTACAAGAGCCTCGGTGTGCGCTGGCTGCCTATTGAAAATTACACGGTATTTTATATCATTGATGAGGATAGTCAAAAAGTACATGTATTGCGGATATTATACAGCCGGCGGAATTGGAAAGAGATTTTATAAGCTGTTAAAAACACACTCATAAATACATGAAAAACCCCTTGCATTCCAAATTATTTCATGGTATAATCCTAAAGTCTGTTTCCCCATAGGGGGGTTTAGATATCATCCGAGGCGTTCCTCTGGCGGTAGGTGTACCGGGTAATGAACGGCTTAATCAGAAGGGAGGATGTAACTTATGGATTTGGTAAAAGCGTTAAGCGAGCAGTATATGAAACCTGAACTGCCTACGATGAATGTGGGCGATACAGTACGTGTTTCCGTCAAAGTTGTAGAGGGAAGCCGGGAGAGAGTCCAGGTGTTTGAGGGCATTATTATCGCCAGAAAGCACGGCGGCATCAACGAGACCATCACCGTACGCCGGATTTCCTACAACGTAGGGTGCGAGAAAGTGTTCCCTGTCCACAGCCCCACCATCGTGGGCGTGGAGACCGTCAGACGGGGTAAAGTCAGAAGAGCTAAACTCTACTATCTGCGTGACCGCGTGGGCAAGAGAGCAAAAGTCAAGGAAAGAATATAACTGACACCCCAAGAGAGCAAGGCGAAGCCGAAGCTCGATTGGAGCGGTTGAAGGAATCCCCTTGGGGATAGTGACAGCCAAAACGCCTTGCGAACGTGGTTTGCAAGGCGTTTTTCTTAAATAAGGCGGGACAGCCATGAGAACGTTTAACGTCAAGACGTTATATATCTACAAATTTATAAGCCAATGCTTGCCCATCTATGCGTTTTATACAATTTTGTTCATCCAGAGGGGAAAGTCTGTTACGGACGTCGCTGTGTTAATCGCACTTTGGAGCCTGTTTAGCATCGTATTTGAAATTCCCTCCGGCATTTTAGCGGACCGATGGAGCAGGAGAAATATGCTCGCCATTGCGGCCGTATTGCAGGGCGTGTGTTTCATCATATGGTTTTTTTCCCATACGTTTTTCATGTTTGCTCTGGGATTCGTATTTTGGGCGATTGCAGGCGCATTTGCCTCCGGTACGGAAGAGGGGCTGATCTATGATAACTTAAAAAGCGACGGCCGTGAAGCGGACTTCACCAAGGTATACGGAAGAGCCCAGTTTTATGCAAATATAGGCACGATAGCCGGAATCGCATCGGCGGGCGCTATGGTGAGTTTTATCAGCATTGAGGCCATTGCCCTTCTATCTGCGGGAATCTGTTTTGTCAATGTCATATTTGCCCTGCAAATCAGAGAGAAAAATTTTTATGCAGAGGGATTAGACGAAGAGGCCCCGGGCCTGTTTGAAACATTGAAAGAAGCGGGTACTTTTATCAAAGGGAGCCGGATTGCCCTGATCTCTATGCTGTTTTTGGTGCTCTTTGCAAGTCTCGGCGGATATCTGGACGAATTTGACGCCCTTATTATCAACGATTTTGAACTGAACAATATATGGGTAAGTGTCATTCTAGCTGTAAGATTTGCATTTGTTGCGTTGGGCGATCTCCTGGCGCCCATGGTGCAAAAAAAGATTTCCTCCATCAGGCAGATATTTCTTCTGGGGGGACTGGGGTGTGTGCTTCTCACTCTCTTTGCCGTACTGTGGAATCAATACGCCATTCTCATTTTTGGTCTGGCATTTATGGGTATGGCCATCACAGAAATCTTGCTGGTAACTGCACTGCAAAACGAGATCAAAGAAGAGGGGCGGGCCACGGTGATGTCGTTCTACGGCATCGGGCAAAATGTGGCGATGATTTGCTTTAGTTTAATCTTTGCCCTGCTGGCGGGAATAGTTACCCTGCAACAGGTCTATCTCATTATATCTGTTTATGGCATCGTCGGCGGCGTGAGTTTTTATCTGCTGGCTAAGATAGTCAAAATCAGGGCCTAGCCCGTGAAACAAGCGAAGGAGAGGGAGGCGCATATGTCAATCGAAATGAATATTCAATGGTTCCCCGGCCACATGACCAAGGCCCGCCGGATGATGGAAGAACAAGTCCGCATGGTGGATGCAGTCTGTGAGATCGTGGACGCCAGGATTCCCGAATCCAGCCGGAACCCGGAGATTTCCGACATGGTGGGGGATCGCCCCCGGGTGATGATCTTAAACCGGGTGGATCAAGCCGACCCGGAGATCACCAAGGCGTGGGCGGCCTATTACCGGGAAAAAGGCTACGCTGTCCTGGAAACGGACAGCCAGAGCGGCAAGGGCGTGGACGCCTTTGGCCCGCTCTTGAAAAAACTCCTCCGCCATAAGATTGAGCAGCACCAGGCCAAGGGGATGATCGGAAAACCCCTGCGGGCCATGGTGGTGGGGATTCCCAACGTGGGGAAGAGCTCTTTCATCAACCGGGTGGCCAAGCGCCGGGCGGCCATCGCATCGGATCGGCCCGGGGTGACCCGTGGCAGACAGTGGATTCGCATTGACGAGGGGTTGGAGCTTCTGGATACCCCCGGGATTCTATGGCCCAAGTTCGACAATCAGACCGTAGGGGAGAACCTGGCCTTTACCGGGGCCGTAAAAGATGATATCTTAGACCGGGAGACCCTGGCGGCCAATCTCCTGATCCGCCTGCGGGAGAGCTACTCGGATCGGATTGCAGAGCGGTATAAGGTCCAGCTCGATCCCGACGCCGACGGCTATATCCTCTTAGAGGCGGCGGGGCGGAAACGCGGCTTTTTAATCTCCGGCGGCGAAGTGGATTTGGAGCGCATGGCCGCCGTGCTGTTGGACGAATTCCGAGGCGGGAAATTGGGACGCATTACGTTGGAATATCCGCCCGCAACACAAGAAGCTGCTGCGCCCGCTCAATCTGGGTAACTATAAACTGTGAGGAGAAAACACCCGCCGCCTGCGGGCGGCACCCTCTTTACAAAAGAGGGCGGGGTTGAAAGAGCCTTCGTCTTTGCCCTCTTTCGTAAAGAGGGTGGCTCCGCAGAGCCGGGTGTTTGCCTTATTGCGCAGGAAATTTATACTGAGACGGAGGAACAACATGATTGATCTCTGGGCCTTAGAGCAAAGCTTAATCACAGAGGGCTATACTGCCATCTGCGGCGTGGACGAGGCGGGGCGTGGGCCACTGGCAGGGCCTGTGGTGGCCGCCGCTGTGATCCTGCCGAAAGACGCAAAACTGCCGGGCCTTGGGGATTCCAAGAAGTTGACGGAACAACAGCGGGAAACGCTATTTGAGGAAATCCAAGGGACTGCCCTGGCCTATGGCATCGGCCACGCCACTGTGGAGGAGATTGACCGGGAGAACATCCTCAATGCCACCTATCTGGCTATGAACCGGGCCATTGCGGCCTTAGATATCCCGCCGGAGCTCTGTCTCATCGATGGGAATCGGTCGGATGGGATCAAGTACCCAAACAGATGCATCGTCGGCGGCGATGGGATATGCGCCAGCATTGCGGCGGCGTCTATCCTGGCAAAAGTGACAAGGGATCGGCTGATGGTGGAACTCCACGAGCAGTATCCCCAATACGGCTTTGACCGCCACAAGGGATACCCCACCAAAGCCCATTACACGGCCCTGGATATATACGGCCCCGCCCCGGTGCACCGGCGGACGTTTTTGCGCAAATGGGAGAAAAACAGATGATTAAAAAACTAATCGGTACATGGGGCGAGGAACGGGCGGCGGACTATCTGCGGGAAAAGGGCTATCGGATCGTTGCCGCCGGCTACCGCTCCCGGTACGGGGAGATTGACCTCATCGCCGCAGATCAGGAATATGTGGCCTTTGTAGAGGTCAAGACGAGAAAAGACGGCGACTTCTCTGAGGCGTGGGAGGCCGTGAACAAACAAAAACAGCGGAAACTCCGTCAGACGGCCCAACTGTGGCTCATAGAGAACGAGTCGGAGTTACAGCCCCGTTTTGATATTATGGAGGTCTACGCCCCCCTGGGCGTGGACACCCAAGACCCGAACATTGTCCACTGGGAGGACGCATTCCAATGAAATTGCCCCTGTTTGACGCCCACTGCGATACTCTGTTCGCCATGAGAGACACGGGACAGACCATAGAGGGGAACAATTTACATGTAGATTTAAATCGGGCGGAGCGGTATACGCCCTACGCCCAATTTTTTGCCATCTTCGGATTCCACGGCCGATCCTGTTTTGATGCCGAGTATAAACTGTTCCAAGATGCCCTTGGGAATCATCCAGACCATATGATTCACTGCCGTACCGCCGCTGAGGCAAGGGCGGCGGCCCAGAGCGGGAAGATCGCCGCCTTTTTATCCGTAGAGGGCGCAGAGCTTATCGAATGCAGCCTGGATCAGCTCCGGGAGGCCCATGGGCTGGGGGTGCGGATGCTGACCTTGACATGGAACAACCCCAACGGATTGAGCGGCACCAATGTCCAGGAGCCGGAGCGGGGATTGTCCCACCTGGGGCGGCAGTTTGTCCGCACCTGTGAGGAACTGGGTATCATTGTAGATGTGTCCCACCTGTCAGAGCCGGGGTTCTGGGACGTGGCGGAGATGGCCTGCAAGCCCTTTATCGCCAGCCACTCCAATGCGAAAAAACGCTGCCCCCACAGCCGAAATTTGACGGACGATCAGTTCCGGGCACTGGTCAAAATCGGCGGGGTTGCGGGGATCAATTTGTATACTGATTTTTTAGGGAAAAATCCCGGCATTGACACGGTGATCGCCCATGTAGAGCACTTTTTGAGCTTGGGCGGGGAGAAATCTATCGCCTTGGGTGCTGACCTGGACGGCTGTGATCAATTGCCCCGGGGAATCCACGGCATCCAGGACATGGAGAAAATCGGGGAGCGAATGTTGCAAAAGAACTTTTCAGAATCGCTGATTTATGATATATTTTATCACAACCTAATGAGAGTAGTGGATACAGTATGCGGTATTTGAGTACGAGAGACAAATTGGTACGGGTCACAGCGGCGGAGGCCATCGCCAAGGGCCTGAGCGACGACGGGGGACTATTCGTCCCGGAGGTTCTGCCCAGCTTGTCCGAGGGGCAGATTCAGTCCATGTGCGCCATGCGCTATCAGCAGCGGGCGGTGTACATTATGAGCGCCTTTTTGAAAGATTTTTCCGCCGCCGAGCTCACAAACTTTGCGGCGGAGGCCTATAATGAGAAGGGCTTTTCCACCCCGAAGATTGCCCCTCTGCGCAACGTGACGGACGACACTTGGTTTTTAGAGCTGTGGCACGGGCCCACCTCGGCCTTTAAGGACATGGCCCTCCAGATGCTGCCCCATCTGCTGACCGCCTCCCTGCAAAAAACAGGAGAGACCCGTCAAGTTTGTATCCTTGTGGCCACCTCCGGCGACACGGGGAAGGCCGCTTTAGAGGGCTTTTGCGATGTGGATGGGACGAAGATATTGGTCTTTTACCCCCAGGATGGGGTCAGTGATGTCCAAAAGCTTCAGATGGTCAGCCAGTCCGGCGAAAATGTGGGTGTCTGCGGCGTGGTGGGGAATTTTGACGACGCCCAGACCGGGGTCAAGCAGATATTTGGGGCGGCGGCGCTAAAGCAGATTTTTTCGGCGGCGGGATATGTCCTCTCTTCGGCTAACTCCATCAACTGGGGGCGGCTTTTGCCCCAGATTGTCTACTATGTGTCCGCCTATTGTGATCTGGTCCAGGCGGGGCGGATCGCCCTGGGGGATCCCATTAACGTCTCGGTTCCCACGGGGAACTTTGGCAATATTTTGGCGGCGTTTTACGCCAAGAAAATGGGACTGCCCATTAACAAGCTCATCTGCGCATCTAATGAGAACAATGTGTTGACCAACTTTATCCGCACCGGCACCTATGACCGGAATCGGCCCTTCCACAACACCTTATCTCCCTCCATGGATATTCTGGTATCCAGCAATCTGGAGCGGCTATTGTTTGCCCTGTCGGGGGAGAGCGATGTGATCACCGCCGCCTATATGGCGGAGCTCAATAAGACGGGGCGGTATACGGTCATACCCCAGATCAAACGGGAGATTGATCAGATTTTTTGGGCCGACTACTGTGACGACGAGAAGACGAAGAAGGTCATATACGCCACCTACCGAAAATTCGGCTATCTCATCGACCCCCACACCGCTGTGGCATTCGATGTGCTCAACCACTACCGCCACGATACGGGGGACAACACCCCCGCCATTGTGGTCTCCACTGCCAGTCCCTATAAATTCGCCGACAGCGTATTGGACGCATTGGGCCAGCGGGGGAGAGGACAGGGGTTAGAACTCATCGACCGCCTGGCCAGTGTAACGGGTACAACTCCGCCCATGCCTCTCTTGGGGCTCAAGGGCAAGCCTGTCCGCTTTGACCAGGTGATCCAAAAAGGGGCCATGCCCCAGACAGTTTTGGATTTTTTGAGGTAAGGGACTGGTGACAGCAGCGTTGCATCGTAATGTGCACCCGTAGGGACGGTCGCCTCGACCGTCCGCGGACGACCGGGGGCGGTCGTCCCTACGAAATAGTTGTCCGTGTTGTACATCAATGACAGCTCCTTTGGAAAAGGAGCTATGTACGGAGTGAATATGTCGTGTTTCCATAGTCGGCATCCACGCCTTTTGTGTTTTAGGCCGCTCGGACAATCCGCAGTAGAAAGGGCGGCCGATGGCCGCCCCTGCTTGTCTTGTTGCGCTATTTTGCGACAAAGGTGCCGCAGAACGTGTCGGTTTCAAACACGCTCTCACGGGCCTGATTTTCCACCGTAATATGGTCGGCGTGACAGGTGAGGTCTGTGCTGTTGTAGACACAGGTGGTCACTTCACAGCTAATGCCGGGTAATTTTGGGGCCTGGGTACTCATTGTTTGCGCTCCTTTTCTATCATTGCGGGATGCATAGTCCCGTGCCTATTTTGTCTCGGAGCGAATCCGAATATACCGGAGGATAGTATGTCTCTTTATGCCATCGGCGATCTCCATCTCTCTCTCTCGGCGGACAAACCCATGGACGTGTTCGGCGGGCGATGGGAGAATTATGTGGAAAAAATAAAAATTGGATTTTCCCATCTGACGGCGGACGATATAACCGTCCTCTGCGGGGATATTACCTGGGGGATGCAGTTAGAGGACTGTCTGGCGGACTTTCAATTTATGGAACAGTTGCCGGGGAAAAAGATTATCCTCAAGGGCAACCACGACTACTGGTGGACGACAGCCGCCAAAGCGGGCCGATTTTTTGACGCCCACGGCCTGACTAATATGGCGCTGCTCCACAACAACTGCCATTTCTATGAAGATGTCGCAATCTGCGGTACCCGGGGCTGGTTTTATGAGGAGGAGACCCACGGGGCCCACGACAAAAAGATTATGAATCGGGAGCTTATGCGCCTGGAGGCATCCCTGAAAGCGGCGGGGGAGCGGGAGAAACTCTGTTTTCTCCACTATCCGCCCCGGTACAGAGACTACGTCTGCCGGGAGATCATAGATGTGATGGCGGCCTATGGGGTGAAGCGGTGTTTTTACGGCCACATTCACGGCTCCGGGTTCAAATACGCCGTAGAGGGACAGGTGGAGGGGATCACGTATAAGATGGTTTCCGCCGATGCCGTCCAGTTTTCCCCGTATAAAATCTTGTGAAAAGCAAGCGTTTTACCGTGTTTCCCCTGCCTATAGCAGGGAAAACATCAAACAAGAAGCAGCGGCATGAAGAAAACAAGAAAAAGTATGCGATAATATTTGCAATTTTTGGTGTGATCTGATACAATGCAACATGTGTGTAATGATCGGGGGGCGAACAGCTTTGCCGAGATATCAAACGAAAGAAGCCCCCGTGGGGATCATTTTTAGGAGGACAGGCTAGTATGAAGGTTAATGGCGTAAACGAGAAAGAGAAAAATACCGTTGAGGTAATTGTCGAGGTGGATGCAAACGCCTTCGATCAGGCCCTGGAGAAGACCTATCGGAAGAACAGGGGCGGCATTATGATCCCCGGCTTTCGCCCGGGCAAGGCACCTCGGAAAATGGTGGAGCGCATGTACGGCGCCTCCGTATTCTACGAGGACGCCATCAACGAAATCGCACCTGACGTCTTTGCCGAGGCGGTAAAGGATCAGAACCTTAAGACGGTGGGTCAGCCCAGTGTTGACAATGTGGACGTGTCTGATGACAAAGTCCTTACGCTGACTTTTATCACAGCGGTCTATCCCCAGGTGACTTTGGGCGAATACAAGGGTCTCTCTGCGGAAAAATCTGTGGAGACGGTGAAAAAGAAAGACATTGACCAGGAGTTGGAAATGCTCCAGAAGCGCAACGCCCGGATCGCATCCGTAAAGCGGGCCGCAAAAGACGGCGACACAGCGGTTATTGATTTTGAGGGGTTCTTAGAAGGCGTACCCTTTGAGGGCGGCAAAGGCGAGGGGCATGAGCTGATCTTAGGTTCCAACTCTTTTGTCCCCGGTTTTGAAGAGCAGGTCGTGGGCATGAAAGCCGGCGGCGAGAAAGAGATCGCCGTCACGTTCCCCGAGGATTACGCCGCTGATCTGGCAGGCAAAGACGTGATGTTCAAAGTCAAGTGCCAAGAAGTCAAAGAGCAAATCCTGCCGGAGTTGGACGATGAGTTCGCCAAAGACGTGTCCGAGTTTGACACGTTGGAAGCATACAAAAAGAGCATCAAAGACCGTTTGACGAAAGAGCGGACAGACCGTGCCGACGCCCAGTTCAAAGATGATATTATGAAGCAGGCCGTGGAGAACATGTCCGTCGAAGTCCCTGACGCCATGGTGGATCAGACCTTAGACAACATGATGCAGGAGTTTTACTACAACATCTCCTCCCAGGGCATGGATCCAGAGCAGTATTTGGGCATGATGGGCATGAACGTAGAGGGCTTCCGGGAGAGCAGCAGAGCGACAGCCGAGGCCCGTGTCCTGACGAGACTCCTCTTAGACGCTGTCATTGACGCCGAGGTTGTTGCCGTATCAGACGAGGAGCTGGAGGCGGAATACGCCAGACTGGCGGAGCAGTACGGCGTGGAGATCGACATCGTCAAAAAACGTGCCGATGCCGATCTGCTCTCGGGGGATTTGAAACGCCAAAAGGCCGTTGATTTGATCTGCGACAGCGCCGCCGAAGGGGCGAAAGCGCCGGCCAAAAAGACCACAGAGAAAGAAGAAACCGTCAAGAAAGCGCCCGCCAAAAAGGCGGCTGCAAAGAAAGAACCTGCCCCAAAAGCCACGGAGAAGAAAGCGCCGGCAAAGAAGACCGCAGAGAAAAAAGAACCGGCGAAAAAGACCACCAAAGCAAAGAAAACAGAGGCGGCAGAATAATAAGCTACACCTCTGGCTACGATGTAACTCTAGGCGAGTGGCTGCACTCGCCTAGAATTGTAAAGATCAATAAACCCGATTTTTGTCGCTTTTTGCGTCAGCAGCTTAAGGAGGATCATATGCACATGAGCTTAGTACCATATGTGGTGGAACAGACCAGCAGAGGCGAGCGCTCCTATGATATCTATTCCAGATTGTTAAACGACCGGATCGTCTTTCTATCCGAGGAAGTCAACGATGTGACCGCCAGTTTAGTGGTGGCCCAGCTACTCTATCTGGAGGCCCAGGATCCGGATAAGGACATTCAGTTTTATCTCAACAGCCCAGGCGGCTCCATCACCTCCGGGATGGCCATCTATGACACCATGCAGTACATCAAAGCGGATGTATCTACCATCTGCATCGGTATGGCGGCGAGTATGGGGGCCTTTTTACTCTCTGCGGGGACGAAAGGCAAGCGGTTGGCGCTCCCCAACGCCGAAATTATGATCCACCAGCCCTCAGGCGGGAGCCGGGGTCAGGCCACGGACATCCAGATCCAGGCCGAGCGGATTCTCAAGATGAAGAAAAACTTGAATCAGATTTTGGCCGAAAATACCGGGAAACCCTTGGAGGTCATTGAGCGGGACTGTGAGCGGGACTTCTTTATGAGCGCCCAAGAGGCTGTGGACTACGGGATTATCGACAAAGTAATACATCAACGCTAAAAAAGCGCTTGCACAGAAAGGAATCAACGAATCCTATGTCTAAACATGACGACAAAAAAATGTTGCGTTGCTCTTTTTGTGGCCGACCGGAAAATCAAGTAGATCGTCTGATTTCAGGGGAACAGGGCGCATATATCTGCAATGAGTGTGTGGACTTATGTTTAAATTTCCTGGAAGACGGCATCTCCCACATAGAGCGGCCCCACTCCCGTGAGGCGTCGGAGGCGATGTTCACGGGAAAACTGCCGAAGCCCATGGAAATCCGCGCCGTCTTGGACGAGTATATTGTCGGGCAGGATAGGGCCAAGGTGGCCTTATCCGTGGCCGTATACAACCACTATAAGCGAATTTTATTTGACGGCGGCGAGGTGGAACTGCAAAAGAGCAATATCCTGCTCATCGGCCCCACAGGCAGCGGCAAGACCCTCTTTGCCCAGACCCTGGCCCGGGTATTGGAAGTGCCTTTCGCCATCGCCGACGCCACCACCCTGACCGAGGCGGGATACGTGGGCGATGACGTGGAGAACATCCTGGTTCGCCTCCTCCAGGCAGCCGATTTTGACGTGGAACTGGCCCAGCGGGGAATTATCTACATTGACGAGCTGGATAAGATCGCCAGGCGGAGCGAGAATACGTCCATTACACGAGATGTGTCCGGAGAGGGCGTCCAGCAGGCATTACTCAAAATATTGGAAGGTACTGTGGCCAACGTGCCGCCCCAGGGCGGGCGCAAGCACCCCCACCAGGAGTTTATCCACATGGATACGTCCAATATCCTGTTCATCTGCGGCGGCGCATTTGACGGGTTAGAGAAAGTCATTGAGAGCCGCATGGACAAAAAAAGCATGGGTTTCGGTGCGGAGATCCGGGGCAAGAAGGACAAGGACGTGGGGGAGATTTTGCAGCATGTCCAGTCCCATGACCTGCTCAAGTTTGGCATTATCCCGGAGCTCATCGGCCGGATGCCGGTGATTACGCCGCTTCAATCTCTCGGCAAGGCGGAGCTGGTACAGATTCTCACGGAGCCGAAAAATGCGCTCATTAAGCAATATAAGGCCCTTTTGGGGTTTGACCGTGTAACCCTCAACTTCGAGCCGGCGGCCATTGCGGCCGTCGCCGACCAGGCCATCGCCATGGAGATTGGCGCACGGGGCCTGCGCAGCGTGTTGGAGGGCGTCATGTTGGATGTTATGTACGCCGCACCGTCGGAGAACAATATTGACTCCATTACCATCACCGAGGCCTGTGTATCAGACAAGATCCCGCCGGAGATCACCCGAAAAAAAATGGAGATCAACGTTCCCGGCCCGGAAGAAAACGTATCATAAATTTGCGGGGCGCACATTGTGCGCCCGCTTGTCCTATATCAGCGAGGTAAAAAAATAGTATGAATCAGCCAATATTTGAGGGAGCCACCCTCCCCCTGGTCGCCCTGCGGGGGATGACGGCCTTTCCTAAAATGCTACTCCATTTTGACGTGGAGCGGAGTATGTCCGTTGCGGCGATCAACGCTGCGTTGAACGGGGATCAGAAAGTATTTCTTCTGACCCAGCGGGATATTTTTGATGAGGCCCCCACAGAGGAGGGCCTCTACACCGTGGGTACGATCTGTCTGATTAAGCAGATCCTCCGGGTGCCGGGCCACGGGATGCGGGTCATGGTAGAGGGGCTCTCCAGAGCCGCCCTCTCCGGCATGGCGTCCCAGAGTCCGTATTTTATGGCCCATGTGCATCCAATGGTTGATGCGCCCATGGCACGGCATACCAGCCGTACCGAGGCCCTCCTGCGTCAGTGTCAGGAGCTGTTTGACTTCTACACGGCCCTGATCGGTAACCAGAGTGAGACCATGCTCACCGCCATGGTCAACGACGACCCGGGCTATGTGGCGGACTATATTGCCCAGAATATTTTCATTCGCCATGAGGAGAAACAGGAGATATTAGAGGAAATCCGCCCCGTCGCCCGCCTCAAGCGGATGATTGCAATCCTCAGTCGTGAGGTAGAGATATTAGAGATTAAAAACGACCTCCAGGAGAAGACCAGCCAGCAGATGAACCAGGGCCAGCGGGACTACTATCTTCGGGAGCAAGTAAAGGTTATCCGGGCGGAGCTGGGTGAGAGCGACGACGGCGACGAGGAGTTAGATGACTACAGAACCCGTGTACTTCTCTTAGATCTTCCCGAAGAGCACGAGGAGAAACTGCTCAAAGAGGTCAGCCGTCTGGCCAAACAGCCCTATAGTTCATCCGAGGCATCTGTGATCCGCAACTATCTGGATGCGGTTTTGGATTTGCCCTGGAATATGCTTACAAAAGAACGGGCGGATATTGACGCCGCACGCCGGGTTCTCGAGGCGGATCACTACGGTATGGAGAAGGTCAAAACACGGATCATTGAATTTTTGGCCGTGCGAAAGTTGGCGCCCGAGGTAAAAGGCGGAATCCTTTGCCTTGTAGGTCCGCCGGGGGTGGGCAAGACCAGTATCGGCGAGAGCATTTCCCGGGCGCTGGGCCGCCGGTTTGCCCGGCTCTCTCTGGGCGGCGTCCACGACGAGGCGGAGATCCGGGGCCACAGAAAGACTTATGTGGGCTCCATGCCGGGGCGGATTATGGCTGCCGTGCAAAAGGCCGGGAGCAGAAATCCGCTGCTTTTGCTGGACGAAATCGACAAATTGGGCCGGGATCACCGGGGTGACCCGGCGGCGGCGCTCTTAGAGGCGTTAGACAGCGAGCAAAACAATACGTTCCGGGATCACTATCTGGAACTGCCATTTGATTTATCAGAAGTGCTGTTCGTCACGACTGCAAACACCCGAGACACCATCCCCCGGCCCCTGCTGGATCGGATGGAGATCATAGACCTGGGCAGCTACACCGATGAGGAAAAATTGCAGATCGCCAAGCGGCATCTGCTCCCGAAACAGCGGAAGCGCCACGGTCTCACGGCGAGACAGCTCCGCCTGTTAGACGATGTCCTGCGGGATATGATTGCGGGCTACACCAGGGAATCCGGTGTGCGCCAGTTGGAGCGGGAACTGGCCACGATCTGCCGCAAGGCCGCCACTGCCATCGTAGACGGCAAGGGGAAGAGCGTCAGTGTTACCGCTGCGAATCTTCACGACTTCCTCGGTGTGCGCAAGTATAAAATTGAGACCGTGAGCCCCGTGGACGAGGTGGGTCTGGCCAAGGGCCTTGCCTGGACACGGGTGGGCGGCGAGATTTTAGAGGTGGAAGTCAGCGCATTGGATGGGACAGGTAAGCTGGAACTCACCGGTAATTTGGGGGACGTGATGAAAGAGTCGGCCAAGGCCGCTCTCAGCTACATCCGCTCCCGGACGGGGAAACTGGGGATCGACAAAGAGTTTTACAAGAACAAAGATATCCATCTCCACTTCCCGGAAGGGGCAATTCCCAAAGACGGCCCCTCTGCCGGAATTACTATCGCCATCGCCATGATCTCCGCCCTGACAGGTGCGCCTGTTAGGCGGGATTTGGCCATGACGGGGGAGATCACCCTCCGGGGCCGGGTCTTGGAGATCGGCGGCTTAAAAGAAAAGACCATGGCGGCCCTGAGAGGGGATATCCGCACCGTGGTGATCCCAAAGGAAAATGAGGGAGATTTGGAAGAGATCGACCCCACGGTTCGGGCTGCGCTCCAGTTCCTTGTGGTGGATCACATGGACAGCGTAGTAGATGCGGCCCTGTGTCTGCCCAATCCGGGGGAGACAGGCGCATATACTGTATCCGGCAAAGTGCAAGACCTGGGGGAGAGACGGAAGAATAAGACCATCGTGCCCCAGTAGATATGCAAAAAAGAGAGGGCTTTCGGGAGTAATTATGAATCTACATAACGCCGAATTTATCAAAAGCGTGGCCGACCCACGCCAATTTATCACAGATGAAAAGCCCCAGATCGTCTTTTCTGGTAAGAGCAATGTGGGCAAGTCCAGCGTCATCAACCGGATTTTAAACCGGAAAAATTTCGCCCGGGTGGCCCAATCTCCGGGGAAGACGATCCATATCAACTACTTTTGCATCGACCATACGGCCTATTTTGTGGATCTGCCCGGATACGGCTATGCCAAGGTCTCCAAGACGGAGAAGGCCCGGTGGGGGAAGCTCATGGAGCAGTATTTCGCATCGGAGCTCATTGATCTGGGGGTTTTGATCCTGGATTCTCGCCACAAGCCTACGGCAGACGACGAGATTATGGCCCACTGGTTCAAGGCCACGGGCCACCCCTTTGTCATCGTAGCCAATAAGGTGGACAAGCTGAAAAAGAGCCAGGTTGAGGGAAATATTGCCCTGATCCGAGAGAGTTTGGATCTGTTGGACTCTGTGGAGATCATCCCGTTCTCCGCAGAAAAAGGCACAGGCCGGGAGCGGCTGGTGGAAGTGTTGCAGGAAGTGGCGCATCAGTGATATAATAAGTGTCTTCCCCAGTCAGGCTGCGCCTGACAGCCCCCTCGCAACGAAGGGGCAAAGGTCAAGGGTAAAAAAATATTTTATTCCAACAAAAGGGTAGTAGGAGGTAATTTGCAATGGGATTTATTAGAGCATTTACAGGGGCGCTGGGCGGAACATTTGCAGACCAATGGAAAGATTTTTTGCAACCGAGAACCGGTATTACGGCCACGGCGGCAATTTTTGAGGCAGTTGCACAAGGAACCAATGCAGGTCGTGGCGCAAACACGAAAGGGTCACAAAACATCATAACCAATGGAAGCAAGATTATTGTGCCGGAAGGCACGGCGCTCATTACGCTGGAAAGCGGTGCCATAACGGGATTCATTGCAGAGCCGGGCGGGTTTATTTACACCTCCGAAGACCCGAATTCCAGATCCATGTTTTCAGGGGACGGAATTTTAGCGTCTACGGTAAGCACTTCATGGGAGCGATTTAAATTCGGCGGCCAGCCCGGTGCGCAACAACTGGCGTTCTACATAAATTTAAGAGAAATTCCAAACAATCGCTTTGGCACACAATCAGAGATTTATTGGGATGATGCGTTTTTAGGCACACAAGTGGGCGCAATTACCAGGGGTACGTATACGCTGAAAATTGTTGACCCGATCCTGTTTGTCAAAAATTTTGTGCCTGCCAAATATTTGCAGCCAGGTGCGCCCCTGTTTGACTTTGCCGATATGGATAACGATGCCGGAATGCAGCTTTTCAATGAGGTTGTAAGCAGTTTATCAGCGGCGTTTTCAGGCTATACGAACGACCCGGATAAGGGCAATCGTATGTCCAGAATACAGCAAGATCAAATTGGCTTTGCACAGTCTTTGTCCCAGGCGGTAGAAGATGGGTTTCAATGGAAAACAGCCAGAGGCCTTGAAATAGAGAGAGTTGCCATAAAGGCGATTGAGTATGACGAAGACACAAGGGCGTTGCTAAGCGATGTGAAACGGGCAGATGCTCTGTCTGGGAATCGTGGCAACTCATTTATGCAGCAAGCTGTAGCACGTGGTATGCAGGCGGCGGGAGAAAATCCCAACGGCGGCGGCGCTATGGGCATGGCGTTCATGGGCATGGGCGCCAATGCGGCGGGCGGCATGATGGGGGGCTTGCAACAGCAGCCTGTGCAGCAGCAGCCTGCGCAACAACAACCGGCACAGCCAGCACAGGACGACCCCATTGAAAAACTCAAACAACTCAAGGGGTTAGTTGACGCCGGAGTCTTATCACAAGAAGAGTTCGAGGGAGCCAAGGCGAAAATCTTAGGGGGACTTGGTCTATGACGACTGGTAACGACGTTAAAGTCGTCCAGACCAATGAGGGTGCAAAAGATGGACAGAATAAGTGCCCAAAATGCGGAGCGACTGACATTGCGTTAAATATCGGCTCCTCCTTATTAAGATGTAATTTTTGCCGCCATGAATTTGAGGCCGAGCGCGCAGTTGGCTTGGATACGGATCTAAGTCAACTAGAGGGAAAAGTGGTCGGCTCGGGGGCGGCGAATATCGCCGCTGACGCCGAAGACATCATAACGCTAAAGTGCAGTAGCTGCGGTGCCGAAGTGGTCATAGACACAAGCGAGTCCGCAGGCGCACGCTGTCACTGGTGCAGAAATACCCTATCGATTGCGCAGCAAGTTCCCAACGGCAGTGTCCCCGATATGGTGTTGCCGTTTGGCGTCACAAAAAACGATGCGCAGGCCGAAATTAATGACTTTGTTAAAAAACGTCAATTTTTTGCACTCCCTAAGTTCAAAGCTGAATTTTGTACGGAAAACATTATGGGCGTATATCTGCCATATATGATCGTCGGCATGAACTCCCAAGCCAGTTTTTCGGGGCAGGGTGAGCGGTTGGTTCGGAAATATACCGTAGGCTCAGAGAACAACCGCAGAACCGTTTACGACGCCGACCTGTATGATGTTGAGCGGAAATTTGACTTGGTCATTGACGGATTGACCATGATTTCCAACTCTGATAGGCTGGACAATTCGTCCGGCAGAACGAACAATATTATCAACGCCATCAAGCCGTTTGACCACGAAAATTGTGTGAAATGGGATGCGAATTATCTGCGGGGCCTCGCATCTGAAAAACGGGATACGAATGTTGCGGATTTGCAGCGCTCAGTCGAAGTTAAGGCAAAAGATGTCGCCAGACACAGCGCCAACAGAACGATAGCTGAATACGACCGAGGCGTTCAATGGCGCCGGGAAAGTTTGGATATCAAAGGCCAGCAGTGGAAAGCCTCCTATCTGCCAATCTGGCTGTACAGCTATCAGCAAGAAAAGAGCGACGGGAATCATCTTTTGCACTATGTTGCGGTTAACGCACGGAATAGAAAGACCATGGGAAGCGTACCGGTAAATAAGATCAAACTATTCTTATTTTCCCTTATCGTACAGATCATTGGGACCATAGCTGGACTTTTCATGGCGTTTAACCTTTTTGCCGACTATAACGAGGGTCTAGCGGCTTTGGTGTTACTCTCAGCGGGCTTTCTGTACTATTATTATATTTACATGAAATATCGCAATAAAAAAGCCAGGTTTAAACATGAAACAGACACTAGGACGACCATGAGCGGCGTGGTTAAAAACGACAAGTTAGTGAAGCGGCTAACAAGTCTTTCCAATGCGAAAATGAACGGAGCCAATCATTTAGACGTCAACTATTCAAAAAGGCTCTAGCAGTTTGTTTGACAAAATAAATTGTTGCATTTGCAATAGAGAGCGTGCCTATGGATCATATTACAACAATCAATCTCGAAATCAGACGGTTCCGAGAGGCGGATATTGAGCCATATATCCAGATTATGACCAATCCAGCGGTGACAAAGTATCTCGCCGACGGCAAAGATAAAACGCCAGAGAGCGTGAAAGAGATGCTGGCCCGCTTTGAGGCCGTATGGGACGAGCAGGGCTTCGGCGTTTTTGCCGTTGCAGAGACGGCAAGCGGCAATATCATCGGCCACTGCGGATTTTTGCCCATGAAAGACAGCGTAGAACTGCTGTATGCCTTTGATACCTCCGTATGGGGCAAGGGCTACGCCACGGAAGCGGGACAAGCTGTTTTGGACAATGCAAAGAAGCGATTCGGCTGGACGGAAATACACGCCATCACCTGGCCGCAGAACGAGGCGTCCTCTGCCGTTTTGAAAAAGCTAGGATTTTCAAATGCCGGACAGCAAGAACACTTTGGGGTATTGATGGATGGGTTTATTTTGGAACTGTAATTGTAGAACAAGAAAAACACCCGCCGCCTGCGGGCGGCACCCTCTTTAGAAAAGAGGGCTGGGAGAAAATCCTTCGTCTTTACCCTCTTTTGTAAAGAGGGTGGCTCCGCAGAGCCGGGTGTTTTCTAAATTGGGTCAGAACAAAAAAGGAGGAGACCATAGATGCAAAACTTTCTTGGCGGGTTGAACGTCTTTAATCTAATCGATCAATTTCTCGTACCCGCTGTCGCCATCTTGGTCTGCCTGACGATCCATGAGCTGGCCCACGGGCTGTCGGCCTATGCCCTGGGGGACGATACGGCGAAGCGTATGGGGCGGTTGACGTTAAATCCCATCAAACACGTAGACCCCATCGGGTTTTTAGTACTGATGGTCGTCGGGTTCGGTTGGGCGAAGCCTGTGCCGGTGAGTCCGATCAATTTCAAGTGGCCGAGGTTTGGTATGGCGGTTACTGCTCTGGCGGGGCCTGTGTCCAACTTTCTGCTGACGGCGCTGGTTTTGATATTCATAATCCCTTTGGAACGCCTCTTAAACAGCGGCGGGACTGGAGCGGTTTATACGGTTACGATTCTGCTCAGAATCGCTGTGATAAGTACATTTTTGGGTGTGTTCAATCTACTGCCCATCCCGCCTTTGGACGGTTCTAAGATTGTTTTTTCTTTTTTGCCAGATCGTCAATACAATTTCCTCATGCGGTATGAACGCTACGGTATGCTGGTGCTATTGGCTCTGCTCTGGTTTGGCGGGATAATGGAATATTTGCTTGTGGTTCTACGGACAGTATACGGCTGGATTGCAGGGTGGACACTTCCGCTTTCCATATTTCTATTCGGCTGAGAAGGAGGGAGAAGATTATGCAAAACCCGACCTTCTACGTGGAGAGTGTGATCCAGGGCCGGGATGCCCTGGAGGACTTTGAGGGCCCGCTGACCTTGCTTTTGCACCTGCTCTCCAAGAACAAGGTGGAGATCGCCGACATCCGGATCGGCGACATTTGTGACCAATACGTGGCCTACCTGGATCAGATGACGAAGATGGACTTGGACGTGGCCAGTGAGTTTGTTCAGATGGCGTCTCACCTGGTCTATATTAAGGCGAGGGCTCTGCTTTACGAAGAGGCGGAGATTCCGGAGCTGGAGCAACTCATCAGCTCCATGGAGAGCTTACAGCGCAAGACCCAGTATACCCAGGTCAAAGGCGTGATTGAGGCCCTGGCGGTCCAATACGCCGCCGGATCCGGCTATACGGAAAAGCCGCCGGAGTACATATCAAACGAACACGCATACAGATACCAGCACCATGTGATTGACTTGCTAGAGGCATTGGGCCGCATCTTCGAGCGGGGCTTTGAGCAGATTGCACCGGACGGTACAACCTTTCACATTCCCACGCCTATCACCTACTCCGTCACGGCCAAGGCCAGGGAGATTATGGCCCGTCTGAGACGGGTGGGGGAGATGTCCATCCGCACACTGTTCTTTGAGGCAAAAAGCCGCAGTGAAGTGGTTGCGACCTTTGTCGCTATGCTGGAGCTCTGTAAGCTGGGGAGTATCCGTTTCCACGGTGAAGGGGCGGATATGACTATAGATTTTACAGGAATCGAACTGGATGAAGCGGATATGGAAAAGCAGTTGGAGGTTGACGGACTTGGAAATTCATAACATCGTGTCGGCCATTGAGGGGATTTTGTTCGCATCGGGGGAGCCGGTGCCAGTCGGCCGATTGACCAATATGTTGGAATTGGACGGCGGGGCGGTGGAATACGCCCTGCGGAAATTAGAAGCCCACTACAACGAGGGCAACCGGGGGATTCGGCTATTGCGCATAGAGGACAGTGTCCAACTCTGTTCCGCCCCGGAATACGCCGAGGTAATCCGCCAGATTTTAGAGAAACGGCGCACGCCGCAGCTCAGCCCTACGGCTTTGGAAGTCCTGGCCATTGTGGCCTATTTCCAGCCCGTGACACGGGCCTATGTGGAGAGCGTCCGGGGGGTGGATTCCAGCTACACCGTGGCGATGCTCCAGAGCAGGGGGCTGATTGAGGCCTGCGGACAACTCCAAGTGCCGGGGAGGCCCACGTTATTCCAGACCACAAAGGCATTTCTCCGGGCTTTCGGCGTAAGCAGTTTGGACGAGCTTCCCATCCTGCCGGAAGTAGAAGACGACAGCGAGGCCCACGCCCAGTTGAAATCCGCCATCGCCGCATTACAAGAGGAGCAGGAAGCGGCGGAGACGCAGGAGGAATTGGAAATCGGTGCGGAAAACGATGTGCTTGATGCCGACGACGAACGGAACTTGCCCGGCATATTGGAACCTCTGCAAAGCGAGTAACTTTCTTTTTGTCGGACAATGGTGTATTATCTACAGAGGAGGGGAGAACTATGATAATTCTTAAAATCATCTTGGTGGTTTTGCTTGCAGTTTTGGCCCTGGCGCTGCTTTTAGCCCTTCTTTTGCTTCTGCTTCTGCTCTCGCCTCTCATTTTGCCTATGCGGCTTCGGCTCACGGCGCAATACGACAAGAGCGGCCCCATGGTCTATGCTTGGGCGGGGCCTGTGCGGACACAGATATACCCCCGGGTGAAGGTTCAGCCCAGAGAGCGGAAAAAACCAGAGAAAAAACAGGAAAGCCAAGGCGATCAATTAAAGATTGTCTGGGAGGCGCTCAAAGAGGGTGGGACAATGCAGCAGCTGAAAGCAATGCTATCCGCTATCGGGCCAATCCTTGGCCAGTTTCGGCGGCGGCTGGCGATCCGAGAACTCACCCTCCACTATACGGTCGCCACCAAAGATGCGGCTATGACGGCCCTGGCCTATGGCGGTGCCCATGCGGCGGTGAGTAAGATATTGCTCCTGCTCCAGATCGGCGGCCAGGTAAAGAAGCAGGATATTCAAATAAATGCCAATTTTGAGAACAGAGAAGACCTTGTGTTTCTGCGGGTACGCCTCTCCATGTCAGTTTGGGGCGCACTGTGCTTGGGAATATTTGCACTGAGAAAAATGATCCAAAGCGGTTTGCTTCAAATTGTAAGAGCTATGCTAAGAAAGCGAAGAGAAAATTCCCTCACTAAGAAAGGAGCAGTATAATGGACAAGCACCCCATTGGCAATTTTGCCGACAGCATCGTAGAGAAAATCAGAGAAATGATCGACGTGAACACCATCATCGGAGAGCCCATCTCCACCCCGGACGGGATCACGGTGATCCCGGTGAGCAAAGTCAGTTTCGGCGTGGTCTCCGGCGGCGGGGACTTTACAAAGCCCGAGGCCAAGAACCAAAACTTCGGTTGCGGCGTCGGCAGCGGCGTGACCATCAACCCCGTGGCGTTTCTCGTGATCAAAGACGGTAACGTCCGGTTGATTAACGTCAACGCACCCCCCAACTCCACCCTGGATCGGGTGGTGGACATGGTGCCGGAGGTCATGGACAAAATCTCCGAGTGGACGGGCAAAGACGAATAGTACAGCGGATTTGCGCCCATAATAAGCACTGCCAATTATTCTTAGGTGGTGCTTATTTTGAAGAGAATTTGCTCGATTTTGTTCTGTATACATGTGGTTTTGATTCTGTTTGTCCCGGCGGCTGACGCAGCGGCAGATGCGCCGGGAGTTTCGGCGAAGAGTTATACGCTCTTAGAGCCCGCTACCGGCACGGTACTGGCGGAGCGGTCTGCCCATGTCCAGATGCCCGTGGCCAGCCTGACCAAGATTATGACCGCCGCCGTGGTATTAGAGCGCAATGTCCTGGATGAGCCAGTGGAGATACTGCCCGAATACACGGGGATTGAGGGCTCATCTATGTATCTGCGGGCGGGGGAGACCCTGACGGTGGGGGAGCTCCTGTACGGCCTCATGCTGGCCTCCGGCAATGATGCGGCGGTGGCCCTTGCATACCACGTGGCGGGCGGGATACCGGAATTTGCCGACTTGATGAACGAGAAAGCGGCGGATCTGGGTATGGAGAATTCAAGCTTTGCAAACCCCCACGGCCTGGATGCTGCGGGGCATTTCTCCACGGCCTATGATATGGCGATTCTCGCCGGATGGGCCATGGAATCAGAGCAATTTGCCCAGATCGTGGGTACTCGGAACACACAGGCGGCGGGGCGATCCCTGGTCAACCACAATAAGCTCCTCTGGCGGTATGAGGGGGCTCTGGGGGTCAAGACGGGCTTTACGAAAAAAGCGGGCCGAGGGCTGGTCTCCGCTGCCCAGCGGGAGGGAACCCGGTTTATCTGCGTCACGATCTCCGCTCCGGACGACTGGGACGATCACAAAGCCCTTTTGAACTGGGGATTCGCCAACTACCGCACCCATCGGGTGATTGCCCGGGGTGATGCGGTTGCAATGATTCCCCTCATCTCCGGCAGGTTGGAGGCCGTGACCCTTATAGCGGAATCGGACGTGACGCTTTTGACAAAGGCCGGGGATTCCATCCAAGTGGGAATTGAGGTGCCACCATTTGCCTACGCTCCCATTCAAGCGGGAGATCCGGGCGGCACCCTCTATGTGGAGGTAAACGGCGAGCGAATGCAAGAAATACGCCTGCTGTACGGCGAGACGACACTTCGGGACGAGGCCATGCGCCTTACCATTTGGGAGCAAATCCGCCGATCATTCGAGATGGCATTTCGATAGGGGAGCAAATCACATGGAACGACTGCAAAAGATATTGAGTGCAAGAGGAATCACCTCCCGCAGGGATGCGGAGGCCCTCATCACGGCGGGCCGGGTGACAGTGGACGGGGTTCCCGCCGTCCTGGGCCAGCGGGCCGATCCCTTTGCACAGGTCATCTGCGTGGACGGCAAGGCCTTGTCCGCTCCTCTGGAGGGGCGGACATACATTATGCTTAACAAACCCGTAGGATACCTGACCACAGTCCGGGATGACCGGGGCCGCAAGACGGTGATGGAACTCTTGGGAGAGCGCTCCAAGGGCCTCTGGCCTGTGGGCCGGTTGGATCGCAACAGTGAGGGGCTTTTGCTCTTCACCAACGACGGGGAAGTGACCCGCCGGCTCACCCACCCCTCCTACGGCGTGGAGAAAATATACCGGGTCTGGGTCAACGGGGAGGACTTGGAGCAGAGCATAACGCAGATGGGATTGCCCCTGGTGATTGACGGGCGGCCCATCCAGCGGGCCCGTGTGCGCCTCATCAGTACATATGATGCCGACGGCGGTATCTTGGAAGTGGGAATCCGGGAGGGCAGAAACCGGCAAGTCCGTAAAATGTGCGACCTCTGCGGCCTGACCGTCCGCCGTCTCATGCGTGTGGGAGAGGGGCAGCTCCAGTTGGGAGAGCTCAAAATCGGCGCATGGCGGGAATTGACGCCGGAAGAAGTGGCGTATTTAAAAGAAATTTAAACGTGTTTTTGCGATTTCTAATTTTTGTCTGCAATTACTTTTCTTTGTGATATAAAAGAGTGCCTAGTTTTTTCTAGGCACTCTTTTTTTAGGGACGTTATCAAATTTAAGTATTTTGGCTGATATATCTCATTAGGATTGCTGCCGCCTCTGCTCTGATGGCGGTGTTCCACGGTAACAATTCTCCGTCTGATCCTCTTATTATACCAGTGTAAGTCACCCATGCCATGGCATCTTCTGCCCAAGGGCCAATGATGTCTACATCTGAGAAATCTGGTACAAAATCTGTAGGTACACTTGTATTTACTCCCACGAAATTCGCATAGCGATACATGAGAGTTGCAAAGTCTTGCCTTGTAACTGGTTCTCCTACTCCAAATGTTGTTGCAGTTTGCCCATTTACTATTCCTTGTTCAAATGCCCAAGCAATATATGGAGCATACCAACGATATTCTCTTACGTCTTCAAATGGTGTAACTCTTGAGTCACTTTCATTTGCAGTACGTCCATGGTGCATCCGAAACAGTGTAGCTACATTCATGCAGCGGGTAAATTCAGTAAGTGGTTCAAACGTAGTGGCCGTTGCTCCCCGCATAATGTTGTTTTCATAAGCCCATACAACACTATCGAAAAACCACATTCCCTCCGGAACATCCGTAAAAGGAATTGGCGGAGGGGGAGGCGGTTCATCGCCTTCTGCAATATCCCATATTATAACTAAAGTGGTGTTAAGCACGAAATCAGATCCTCGTAGAGTTAGAGAACCAGTTTCTGAAGGTGAGATGTTGAATGGACGATCTTGAGTGATGCTGAAGGCTTCTGTAAAGACAACTACATAGTTGCCTGGTGCTGTAATATGTATGTCCATTTCGCTTTCTATGGGTGGGGCTGGTCCCCGCCATCTGGCAGTACCAAGATTGTCTGTAGTGAGCTGAAATGCAAGAGTGCCGTCTATATAGCCAGTAATTTCGGCATCAGCGATGTGCATTTCAGTCTCGTATTCAAAAACATTAAAAATGAGAGTTACTTCTGGCAAAGCCAAGGCCACTGCCGCTGGAACACTTACGATTAAAACGATAACGAGCAATAAACTTAAAAACCTTTTTTTCATGGTGCGCTCCCTTCAAAAGCATAATAGTTTTGTTGTTGCTTTTAGTAGGGCTAAGCCCTAATCCTACTAATTTGCGCATAGATTTACTTGTCGAAAACACCTGCCATGCCTAGACGCCCCCTTTCTAGTCTGGTTTTTCACCTAGTATAATTATCTTTCGTCAAACTGTCAAGCTATAACTATAATAGTTGCAACTAATGTATTTTGGATATGCTTAAATCCCAGCTAGAATTGTTATACAATTTTAGCTGGGGGATCGTTATGATAAAATTAAGAGTTATGGAACTATTAGAAGAAAAGAATAAAACACGGTATTGGCTCGTAAAGGAATTACAAACAGACTATAATTCTGTAAACAAAATATGCAATAATCTTGTTGTTTCGCTTCATTTAGAAACAATTGAAAAGCTATGCAAAGCCCTTGACTGCAAACCGAATGATTTGTTTACTATAGACTAATTTTTTTCACACAGAAATATACAAGAGAGAGATAAACACTTGGTTCTCCTCCGCCTTTGGCGGGGGGGAACCAATTAAAATACAGCACTTTTAGAGGTTTAGCAAGTTTGACGAGAATTTCTTTTATTTTTAGCTTGCAATGTTCTGCGAAAAAGCATAAAATATAATTTGTTTGCAAAAACGATCCCAGCGGCTTGCATTTGAGAGCGGCGCAATTTGAGGGGGCGAGACGAGAATGGATAAAGATATTTTATCAGTTATTGAGCGGCAGGAGAAAACGAAGCGGTTTTCGAAAGGCCAGCGGCGTATTGCACGCTTTATTTTAGAGAATTATGATAAGGCCGCCTTTATGAATGCGGTGAAATTGGGCCAGACGGTGGGGGTCAGCGAGTCCACTGTGGTGCGTTTTGCCTCCATGCTGGGGTATGACGGCTATCCGGGGATGCGCCGTGCCCTTCAGGAGATGATCCGCAACCGGCTCACATCGGTACAGCGCATCGAGGTGGCACGGGATATTATGGACAGCCAGGACATTTTGGCCACTGTCCTCACCAACGATATGGATAAGATTCGCCTGACATTAGAGGAGCTGGACAGAGACGCTTTTGATGCGGCGGTAAACGCCCTCCTGACGGCGAAGCGGATCTATATTCTGGGCCTGCGGGCGGCGTCGCCCCTATCCAGCTTCATGGGCTTTTATTTGAATCTGACGGCGGAGAACGTGCGTCTTGTCAGCGATACATACGTCAATGAGGTGTTTGAGCAGATGTTGAACATCGGGCCGGGGGACGTGCTCTTCTCCATCAGCTTCCCCCGCTACTCCCGCCGAACCGTAAAGGCCACCCGCTACGCCAGAGATCGGGGTGCGACCACCATTGCCCTGACAGATCAGATGGCCTCGCCCATTGCGGGAAATGCCGATATTAAGCTGTTTGCAAAGAGCGACATGGTATCCTTTTTGGATTCCCAGGTGGCCCCTTTGAGTGTATTGAACGCCCTCCTTGTGGCCATGAGCTTGAAGACAGAGCAAAAGATCTCCGATACCTTTGAGCGGCTGGAGCATATCTGGGCGGAGTATGACGTGTTTGAGAAAGCGGAGCGGTAGGGAGCTGGATTAGAGAGAAACCGGCTTTGCGCCCCTCCCCCAGTCAGGCTGCGCCTGCCAGCCCCCTCAAAACGAGGGGGCCGAAGAGCAAGAAAAAAAGCCGGCTATCTAAGCCTCCCTCAAATTGAGGGAGGTGGACACCGCAAAGCGGTGGACGGAGGGAGCCCAGAGAGCGTTCCGCATGGGGGAACATTACCACGACCACAGAGAGGACAAACAAAACCAATGAATCACATCAGCATTGCACTAGACGGCCCCTCTGGGGCGGGGAAGAGTACCTTGGCGAGGCTGCTCGCCGAGCGGTTGGGGTTTTTATACGTGGATACGGGGGCAATCTATCGGGCCGTGGGGCTGTATGCGTATCAGAGAGAGCAAGACCCAAAGGACGAGGCCGCTGTGGCGGCGCTTTTGCCGCAGATTGATCTCACCCTCTGCCACGAGGACGGGATACAGCGCATGATTTTGGATGGGGAAGATGTCTCAAAGGCCATCCGGATGCCGGAGATGTCCTATTATGCCTCCCGGGTGTCCGTCCACCCGGCGGTGCGGGCGTTTCTCTTGGAGATGCAGAAATCCCTGGCCGCACGTGAGAACGTGGTCATGGACGGGCGGGATATCGGCACAGTCGTCCTGCCGGATGCCAGCTTGAAAGTGTACATCACTGCCGCCCCGGAGAAACGGGCGGAGCGGCGGCATAAAGAGCTTGTGGAAAAAGGGATCGGCGACAGTTACCAGCAGGTGCTCGCCGATATTATAGCACGGGATACCCTGGACAAAAACCGGGCCGTATCCCCCCTGCGCGCCGCCGATGATGCAGTGATTTTGGATACCACGGAGTTGGATTTAAATCAGAGCCTAGAGGCTCTTGTCACGTTGGCCCAGGAGCGTCTCGGTCTGGGAGGGAATTCACGATGAGTTGGATGTACCGATTTTTTTGGCTGTTCACCTGGCCGTTTATCTCTCTGCTCTATCCCCGCAAAACCGTGGGCAGGGAAAATATACCAGAGGGGCCGGCCCTGGTGTGTGCAAACCACTCCTCCGGCGTTGATCCGTTTTTGATGGCGTATGGTGCGGGCGTGGGCCGCCAGATACACTTTATGGCCAAAGCGGAGCTATTTCGTATCCCCGTCATTGCGCCCATCTTGCGAAGCATTGGGACGTTTCCCGTAGACCGGGCGGGGGGAGCCGGTGCCATCAAAGAGGCTATGAAATACTTGAAAGCCGGCAAAAAGGTCGGCATTTTCCCCGAGGGAACCCGATTTTCAGCGGAGGGGGAGAGCGAGGCCAAAATTGGTGCTGTCCGGCTGGCTACCAAGATGGGTGTCCCCGTTGTGCCGGTGTATATACCGCGCAAAAAGCAAAAATTCCGCCGGCAACGGATCGTATTTGGGGAACCCTATATGATAGAAGTTGACCGAAAGACGGCCACATCTGCCGACTACGAGACATTGGCGGGAGAAATGATGGAGAAGATTCGTCTGCTGGGGGATAGCGTCCAGTGAAACAGGTCATACTAGGCGAGACGGCTGGTTTTTGCTTCGGTGTGCGCCGGGCGGTGGACTTGGCGGAGGAGACGGCCAAATCAGAGGGAATCTGCGCCACGCTGGGACCCATCATCCACAACCGCCACGTAGTGGAGCGGCTGGAGCGCCTCGGTGTCTCTATCATCCATACGCCGGAGGAGGCCGTGCCCGGTTCTAAGGTGATTATCCGCAGTCACGGTGTTGGGCGGGAGACGTTAGAGATCCTGGCGAAACAGGGCGTCCAAGTCGTAGATGCCACCTGTCCGGATGTGAAGAAAATCCACCGCATTATAGAGGCGGCGGATCAGGCGGGCAGGCAAGTGGTGATCGTGGGGGAGAGAGAGCATCCAGAGGTGGTGGCCGCCGCAAATTGGTGTAAAAATCCCTTCGTGGTGGAGACGGCCCAGGATTTGGAAGTGTGGTTATTCGACGGCAATCGACAGGAAACGCCGCTCTCCGTGGTCTTTCAGACTACGGGAGACCAGGAAAATATGGAGCGTTGCCGAAAAATTCTAAAAAAATGGTGTACAAGCGCCGATTTCTTTGATACAATATGCAGAGCCACGTCAAAACGGCAGGGGGAGGCGGCACGCCTGGCCTCCTTTTGTGATGCAATGGTTGTCATCGGCGGAACAAACAGCGCCAACAGCCAGCGTCTTGCCGAAATCTGTCAGCGCCACGGCGCCCATGTATGTTTCATTGAAGACGCCAGCGGGCTCCGGGCAGACGAATTTGACGAATATGATACCGTTGGTATCATTGCCGGCGCATCGACGCCGGCATGGATAATAAAGGAGGTCTACCAGACGATGCGTGACGAAATTGTAACCAACACTGAAGAAACCCTGCCGACAACTCCGACGGAAACTCAGGAGGATGCTGTACTTCAGCCCGCCCCAGAGGTCGTTAAGGAGATCGTTGCGGAAGCGGATTCTGCGGCGGCTGTTCCAGAGGAAACGGCCGTGCCTGCCGAACCCGCTGACGGGGAAAGTGCCATGGAGGACGAGTCTTTCGAGGCGATGTTGGAAAAATCCATCAAAACCCTACATACAGGGGAGAAAGTTGTGGGTATCGTCGCAGCCATCACGCCCACGGAGATCTCTGTGGAACTCGGGACAAAGCACTCCGGCTATATTCCCATTGACGAGTTGACAGACGATCCAGAAGTGAGTGTCGAGGATTTGATCCAGGTGGGCGGTGAGGTCGAGGCCTATGTTATGCGGGTCAACGATGTCGAGGGCACGGTGATGCTGTCGAAAAAACGCCTTGATACAGTGAAATACTGGGATGAGATCGATCAGGCCCGGGATAAGCGGATCGTGGTGGAAGGAATCATCACGGAGGAGAACAAGGGCGGCTTGGTGGCAAAAGTCAAAGGCGTCCGGGTCTTTATCCCCGCCTCACAGACCGGTGTTCCCAAGGACGAGCCCATGAGCCATCTGCTCCGTCAGAAAGTCAAACTCCGCATCACAGAAGTGAACCAATCCCGCCGCCGTGTTGTAGGTTCTATCCGCATGGTGTCCGGTGAGGAGAGACGGGAAAAAGCCGAAAAGACATGGAACGAGATTGAAGTCGGCAAGCGCTATACCGGAAAAGTCAAGAGTCTCACCTCCTACGGCGCTTTTGTTGATATTGGCGGCGTGGATGGTATGGTACACGTGTCCGAGTTATCTTGGAGCAGAATCAAGAGCCCGGCGGACGTAGTAAAAGTCGGCGATGAGATCGACGTATACATTCTCTCTTTTGACAAAGAAAAGGGTAAAATATCTCTGGGACACAAAGACCCGGATCTCAATCCGTGGAAGACGTTCACGGATCAGTACGAAAAGGGCAGCGTAGCCAAGGTGCGCATCGTCAAGCTGATGCCATTTGGTGCGTTCGCCGAGATCGTTCCCGGTGTGGATGGTTTGATCCACATCTCCCAGATCGCCGACCGCAGAATCGGCCGCCCCAACGAGTTTTTGACCGAGGGCCAGGAGATCGACGTACAGATCATCGATATTGATTACGACAAGAAAAATATCTCCCTGAGCATTCGCGCCCTGGTGGAAGAGCCCAAGGAAGCTCCACCGGCGGACGAGTTTGAAGAATCGGCTGGCGGAGAAGATGAAATCGTCTACGATACGGACGTGAACAAGCCCGTCTACGACGATGAAGAAGTCTCCGAAGAGGTCGGAGAGGCAGTTGCCGAGGAGATCGCACTGGAGACCGCCGAAAAGGCAGTCGAAGAAGTGGTCGCTGAAGAGATAGTCGAAGCGGCCGAAGAGGCTGTGGAAGAAGCAGCCGAAGAACCAGAGGCGTAAGCTGGCTGACGGATAAATCAAATTGAGCCGCATGGCGATTCTCGCTGTGCGGCTCTTTACTTTTATATTTTTAGAAAAATATATTGCTAAACGCCAATAAATCGTGTATAATAATCTAGCAAGAATAGGCGTAATTGACAATTGTCAATTCTGTTGGAAAAACGCCGAAGAAGGTAGTGTGAGCAATTGATGTACTGTATTGGGGATTGTATTGCCCATCCGCTCCACGGGGCGGGAATTATTGAGCGAATCGAATCGAAGAAAATAAATGGGATGCTGCGGGATTACTACGTGGTGAAGATTCCTGTGGGCAATATGGTCGTTATGATTCCCAAGGAGACCAGTGATTCCATTGGTGTCCGTCCCATTGTGGGCGCACAAGAGGCGGATTCTATCATTGACGCCATCGCCCAGTTGGAGGTCAACATGACACAGAACTGGAACCGCCGCTACCGGGAGAACATGATGCGGATCAAAAGCGGTAACCTTATGGAAGTGGCCGCTGTTATCAAGGGCCTGGCCAGCAGAGAGACGGATAAGGGGCTCTCCACCGGGGAGCGTAAGATGCTTCACTCTGCAAAGCAGATTTTTATCTCAGAGATTGTGCTTAGCCAGCGTGTGACCTATGAAGAGGTCGAGGCCCGTTTGAGCTTGGTGTTGATTTAGAAGTTACAGAAAATCATTGGAAGGCTGACGCAAAGTGCATGGCGTCAGCCTTTGTTGGAGATATGGGGGAGAGAGGTATGATAGGGATCAAGTTGCTCGAAATGGGGGCTAAGTTGCTCGAAGGACGTTCGGCATTCAGCGTGAGTGCCGTTGTCCCTGCTGTCATGGATGCTGCACAGGGGGAGGAGCCCCTCTATCGGCTATTGGAAGGCCAACCCGTTATTGCCCACACTTTACAGGCCCTAGAGCAAATCTCCGCAATAGACGAGATTATTCTCGTTGTCCGGGGAAGTGAACTGTTTCGGATGGCGGAGTTGTGCAGAGTGCTCCATATAAAGAAGTTGAAAAAAATACTGCACTGCAACCAGCCGGGGCTCCCCGCTCTGCGGACAGGCGTCTACGAGTGTGACAGGGAGGCGGAGTATATCGCCGTCCACGACCCATTGCGGCCTTTTGTGACAGAGCGGATCATAGCGAAAACGTTAAAAGCGGCGATTCGCTGTAACGCTGTTGCCCAGGCGGTTCCGGTGAGAGATACGATAAAGGTCACACGGAATAACATCGTCAGAGAGACCTTGGATCGGGACACGCTCCAAATGCTCCAGACACCCCAGATCATCCAGAGCAGTATTTTAAAAGCCGCCCTGGAACGGGCGGGTCTGGTGGGGGAGCCTTTGCCGGATGATGTTGCGGAGATACTGGGCCATGTGGGGCTATCTCTCCCGCTGATTAAGGGATCGGACGAAAATATCCGCATCGCATCGGAGGCGGATCTCCTGGCGGCCCAGGGGATTTTGGCTTGGAGAGAAGCGCAATGAGAATTGGACACGGATACGACGTACACCGTTTGGTACCGGGGCGGGATTTGATCTTAGGCGGCGTGGCTATCCCCTGCGAGCAGGGGCTGGACGGCCACTCCGACGCCGATGTGCTGACCCACGCCGTCATGGACGCCCTGTTGGGCGCACTGGCATTGGGCGACATCGGCCAACACTTTCCGGATACGGATCCTCGGTACAAAGGGGCGAATAGCATAGAACTCTTGCGCCATGTGGCGGGGTTGCTCCGTCAGGCGGACTATGTCCTGGGAAATCTGGACGCCACCATCATCGCAGAGCGGCCAAAACTGGCCCTCCATATCCCAGAGATGCGGGAGATTCTGGCGGCGGCCCTGTCCGTCTCGGCGGATCAGGTCAATATCAAGGCGACTACGGAAGAGGGGCTGGGATTCACCGGTACAGGCGCCGGGATAGCGGCCCATGCGGTGGTGTTGATTGAGCGGGGGGATCGTCATGCGTAAGAAAAAAATCTACCTCGACACATCGGTTATCAGCTATCTTCGGCAAGAAGATGCGCCAGGCCGCATGACTGAAACGCTAGAGTTTTGGGAAACGCTAAAGAGGGGCAAATATGAGGTTTATATCTCCGATGTCGTAGATGCCGAGTTGGCACAATGTGCAGAGCCAAAACGGAGCGAATTGTTTGTCCTGTTGGAGGATATATGGTATACTGAGATTGTGGTAGATGGGAACGCAGAGATAGAGGCTCTTGAAACTGAGATCAAAAAGCTCAATATTTTGCCCCCAAGAAGCGACAACGACCGATTGCATATTGCCGCAGCCATTTTTGCTGGATGCCATATTATTGTTTCATGGAACTTCAAGCACTTTGTAACGGAACGGACGATTGATGGAGTTCGTCAGGTGTGTGTGGCGAACCATATAAATCCGGTGGATATATACGCCCCAACGGTATTGTTAGAAAGGAGTGTTTCAGATGGATAAGCAGAGTTTTAACGTGGAAGATATCCGGCGCATCCGGGAAGAAGATTCCGTGCGGTATGAAAGCATGACCTATGATGAAATTACAAAGGATATCCAAGAGCGGGCCCAAGAAGTACGTGCGATTAAAGAGAGAATCCGAAAAGAAAAAGCAAAACGGCAGGGCGCATAGCCCTGCCGCTTGCTTGTGGTTTCGTTGAGGTTTTTACATCTGCAATGTCACAAACATGATTGTAGCCTTGTTATAGGAGTGAGAATATATGCTTAGGGAGGGATAAAAATGAAAAAGTTATTGACTATACTGGTAGCTGCACTGCTTTTTTTGGTATTAACTGGTTGTGGAACAGGCCATGATAGCGTCCCAGTGTCAGGTGAAACGGCTACCCTTGATCTGCCTGATGTGGCGGAAGAAACGCAGGGGGTGGCGGGCCTACCACAACCGATTTCGTCTTTGATGTTGGCATATCATTAACCATGAAACTTGACGCTGACAGGCCGCCGGACTGGCTTCGTGACTTCGATATTCAGCTTCAGCTTGAAGAACCAGGCTGGATTCAAAGCCTCTATGTTCAATTTGATGAACCAGAGGATGAGGGAGTAAGGTCATTCACCGGAGAAGAAGGCTTTTTAGGCTATGAACACAGTCGGCGTTTCAATTTTAACGGAATTGGGTACCAGTTTACACTGGCAGATGTTGAGGCGGCATTTCCTCTTGACACCTTCAACCGGGCATACGTAAGCGAGTTGAACATTTTTGGCGATTATCTACTACAGCCTATCGGGCCTCCAATACCAAGGGAAGGTGATGTGGATATCGCAGTGCTCGGTGACGATGCCGAACACGGGCTCATTGGTCGTTTAGATAGTGTGATTTATTGGAACGATTATTTTGCAATCACATTTGAGTTCTCTGCGGATGGCAGAGTGATAGATATGCTTGTTTTTAGTGATAGAATTTCTAATTATAAAGAGAGAGGAGTGTAAAAATGAAAAAGATGCTGTCAATCCTACTTGCCCTAATACTCCTGATCGGCGGCTTGGCCGCCTGTGCGCAGACAGCGGAACCGGAAGTGACACCGCCGCCCCCGCCTGTAGAGACGCCGGAGCCGGAACAGGCCCTCGAACCAGAGCAGACGCCAGAACCGGTAACAGGCGGTGCCGAATGGCCCAATTGGATCGACGAATCCTACGGCCCCCAGTGGTGGGCAAAGCCGGGCTGGGGCATTGCCACCACGTTGGACGGGCAGTTTTGGCAGCTAGACCTGTACTTTCGGGCACCAGAAACGCTTTTGCCCCTTGCAGAGGAAATGGCTATGACAAACTATTTGGATTTTGCAAGGTCTTGGGGTGTTTGGGCAGATGGGCGACACACATTCCCCGTGATTTCCGCCGGGTCTATGGGCGACTTGGATGTACGCACACGCATCGTCTGTGCCCTTGCAAACCGTCTGCTTGCACTGCGAGACGGCGGTTTTGAGATATATGATACCTATATGGCGATTTTTTCTGACCGAGGGCTGGTGTTTGATGAGATTACGAGGGATATTTTTGAAGAACTGCATCAGTTTTTGGCCGAGAACAACCCGACGGCAAGTGGGCTGTTTGCAGACGTTCCGCTCAATTTAGATTTGACCGTCCAAGATATTGTCCAAGTGTTTACAGATAGAGCATTGGCGGAACCGGTAGACGAAATGCGTCCGACCCTTGCCCCTGTAGAAAACATGCACATGTTTCGCCAAAACCCGGCGGCTTTTTTAGAAGCCGCCTATCTCGCTGGTACCCCATTTTATGGACATTACGTCGCCGACCCGCCCCAGAGTGAATATCCACTCGGCCGATGGGAGCTTCTTTGGATGGCATATCATATTGCCTCTGCAAGGTGGGTTGACCCAGCCCTATATGCGCACTATGCGGATTTTTTGGCATTTGTAGCCGAGCAGGAACTATCAGAAGGCGCTCGGTGGCTCTTTGAGTTTCTCATAGAGCGGGTGGAGCTAAGATATACCGAAACACATGAACTCTTTGATCAATAACAGGAGAGGGCAGCAAAATAAATACGTTCTAAAACCCGACTTCCGCACAGATTTTGTGCGGAAGTTATTTTTTTGCCGAAAAACAAAAAATATAAAAAATTTTTGCAAGAAAAAATCCACAGCGTTGCACAAATGGTTGTGTGTAAAAAGTGTCTATGCGGCCCTATATTGTGGTTTTTTCTCTGTCAATACTTGCGCCGGAATATAAAAAATTCTATTTAAACAAAAAAAATTCAAATTTACTATTGCATTTTAGTTTCCATAAGACTATAATGGCAATACATTGAAGTGGGGGAAAGTGGTGCGAAGTGCATCAAAAGCCCACGATTGAGAGCGAGGTGGGGAGACGTGGCCGCAATGATCGGTGAGTATATGCACACGGTAGATGCCAAAGGGCGTCTCTTTATCCCTGCCAAACTGCGGGAAGAATTGGGCAGTGTATTCTATGTGACCGTCTCCTCAGAGGAATGTCTGTGGGCCTATTCATCTGAGAGCTGGGATCGGTTGATGGATAAGCTCAAGGAAATGCCCTACTCCAAACAAAAGCGGATGCGGCCCCTCTTTGCCAACGCCGCCCGGTGTGAGTTGGACGCCCAGGGGCGGATCAACTTGCCCCAAACGCTGCGAGAGTTTGCAGAGCTTAAGAAAGATGTGGCAATCGTCGGATCGGGCAGCCATGCGGAGATTTGGGACGCCGACAAGTGGGCCCAGGTGGTGGCCCAGGAAGCCACACCGGAGAATATCGCCGCCGTGATGGAAGAGTTTGAATTCTAATGGGCAGCGCACACAAGCCCGTATTGCTTGCGGAATGCCTGGAGGCCCTGGCCATCCGCCCCGATGGAATCTATATAGACGGCACTCTGGGGCGGGCCGGACATGCGGTAGAGATCGCAAAGCGGTTGACCACGGGACGGCTCATCGGCATCGACCAGGACGAGACGGCCATCCGGGAGGCGGGGGAGATACTGGCCCCCTTTGGAGATCGAGTTCAACTGGTTCACGGAAATTTCCGGGACTTTGGCAATATATTGGACAGTCTTGATATCCCTCAGGTAGATGGGATGCTGTTTGACCTGGGGGTATCGTCTCCCCAGCTAGATCAGCGGGAGCGGGGGTTCTCCTACATGGAATCCGCCCCCTTGGATATGCGGATGGATCAAAGCGCCGCACGCTCCGCCTGGGATGTGGTAAACACCTGGCCGGAAGACAAGCTCCGGAAAATCCTCTACGAATACGGGGAAGAGCGGTATGCGCCACGGATCGCAAAGGCCATATGCGCCGCCAGAGCAGAGACGTCGGTGGAGACTACCGGACAATTGGTAGAGATCATCAAGAGTGCCATGCCGGGTTCGGCCCTGCGGGAGAAACAGCATCCGGCAAAACGGACGTTTCAAGCGATCCGCATAGCCGTCAATGACGAACTGGGCGCCGTGGCGGACATGCTTGACACGGCCATTGAGCGGCTGGCCCCCGGCGGACGGCTGGCGGTAATCAGTTTTCACTCCCTGGAGGATCGATTGGTCAAAACCGCCATCGCAAGAGGGGAGAGAGGGTGTACATGCCCCCGAGATTTCCCGATCTGCGTCTGCGGATTCGTCCCGACCCTAAAAGCGGTGAATCGAAAAGTCATTATCCCGACGGAACAAGAAATTAAAGACAACCCCCGGGCCAGAAGCGCAAAACTGCGAGTGGCCCAACGGATATAAAAAAACGGCGCAAATCGCCGCCCCAGGGCCTGCCCTGCGGGGAACAAAGCGAAAGGAGTGGGAGTTATGAATCGGAGCCAAGCCATGACAATGGGATCAAGTGCATATGATTTAGAGCGGATTGGCGCATTGCCGGAGTTTCCGACCAATCCCCAGGAGGAGCGTGTGCCGGAGCGAGCGGCCCCGCCCCGTGAGCGGACACGCACTCGCACTCGAACCAGAACTCGAACCAGAGTTGTCCAGCGGCAGCAGAGCGTATCCAAGTTCGCCGTGGTGGGCAGTGTGGTAGTAGCGGTATTGCTCTTGATGGTAGTTTTATCCCATCTCCAACTGGCTATGATTTCCCACGAAATGGTGGCATTGGAGGGGCAGATGGCAGGGCTTCGGGAGGAGTCTGCACAGCTCCAGGTCGCCTATACAAGTGCATTTAATCGGGCAGATGTAGAACGGTTTGCCAGGGAACAGTTGGGCATGGTAGATGCCACCGCCGGACAAGTGTTCCACCTGGGCGCAGTTCTGGGGGATACAGCGGAAATACTGGAGGTCACAGACGAAAGGGATTACGGAATTCTCAGCCATCTGGCGGGGCTTCTCGGATCTCTGCAGGAATATTTTGCGCTCCTGTTTTAATATAGTTGGATGAGAGAGTTGACAGGCCGCAGGGGAATGGAGATGGAGAATGAAGACAGGCAGAAGAGGCCCGCAGGGGCCCAATAAACAAATGCTGACCCGCACACTGGTACTTATGGGCGTGTGTGGGATTCTCTCTTTTCTCGTGTTGGCCATCCAGTTGTTCAATATTCAGATACTCCAGCACGAGGAGCTGGAACAACGGGCCATCCGCCAGCAGTTGCGGGCCATTACGGTCTCCGCCGGCCGGGGGACGATTTTTGACTCCACCAACACAGTTTTGGCTATGAGCGCCAACGTAGAAAACGTGTTTATCAGCCCCAACACCATCCACGCCCACGGGGAAGACCGAAATTTGATTGCCACAGGGTTGTCTGAGATTCTCGATGTGGATCGGGATATGATCTTGTCCCGTATGGAAAATACGGCGTCTTTTTACCAGACCATCAAGACCCTGGTGGAGCGGGAAGAGGCGGATCTGGTGCGGGAATTTATCCTGGAGCACGAGCTCCGGGGCGTACATCTGGAGCCCGCCACCCGGCGGTATTTTCCGGGAGAGCGGACAGCCTCGCACATCCTGGGCTTTGTCGGTGCAGAGGGCACCGGCATGGGCTATGGCGTGGAGGGGAGTTATGACCACTATTTGACCGGGGTTAACGGCAGGATTGTCCGCCTGAAGAACGCCCGGGGAACCGACATGCTCCTAGTCAGCTATGAAGACTATCACACGGCACAGCCGGGCCATGATATCCACCTGACCATAGATGTGAATATCCAGCAGACACTGGAGAAGTATCTGCACCAGGCCGCACGGGATTTCGATCTCCAGGCCGGGGGCTTTGCCCTTGCCATGAATCCCCAGACGGGGGCCATTATGGGCATGGCCAGTATCAATGACTACAACCCCAATAGCCACGGCGTCTTAGATGAGGAGATCCGGGAGCGCCTTCGGGCGGCCCACCCCGACAACGATGAAGCTTTCTATGCGGCGGTGAACCGTGCCCTAATGGAGAGCTGGCTGAATAAGAATATCCATTTCACATATGAGCCGGGGTCCACATTTAAGCTTATCACATTGGCGATTGCGCTGGAAGAGGGCATTGTCTCATTGAACGATGGCCGCCACTTCCACTGCGCCGGTACTAGCACGGCTGTCCGCGGCCGGGTTGAGCCGCTGCGTTGTGCGGGGTTTACAGCCCACGGAACAATGAACGTGACCCAAGTGATGCAGCGGTCTTGCAACATTGCTACGGCCCAGTTGGCCATGGAGATCGGCGCAGATGTGTTCTTTGAATACCTCCAGGCATTCGGACTCTTTGAGACCACCGGGATTGATCTCCCGGGGGAGACGGTGGGACAGGTCTGGTCAGAAGAGGACTGGAACCGTGCGGCGGCCAACGGGGATCTCACATCTCTGGCGGCGGCTTCTTTTGGGCAGACGTTTACCCTGACGCCCATCCGGCTTGCGACGATCACAGCGGCCCTGTCCAACGGCGGCTATATTGTAGAACCTCACGTGGTAGAGCGGGTGGTAGCAGAGGACGGTGCGATTGTCCAGGAAAACGGAACCACTGTTCGGCGGCAGGTAATCAGCCGGGAGACCAGTCTGGCGGTACTTGAGGTCATGGAACGGAGCGTTGATGATCCGGCCTTTGCCACAGGGCGAAACGCAGCGGTGCCGGGATTTCGCATCGGCGGCAAGACGGGAACCTCTACGGATACAGTTTTGGAGGCACGGACAGGGCAGAGAGAACATATCGTCTCTTTTGTCAGCGCAGCGCCCATTGATGATCCGGAGATTGTGCTCTTAGTATCTCTCCAATCGCCGGGGCCGCAGGCCACGGTCGGCGTCTCTGGCGGCACGATGGCGGCACCCACAGTGGGTCGGATGCTGGCGGCGATTTTGCCCTATTTGGATCACGGCCCGGGAGAACATACCCGTGTCAATGTCCAAGTGCCCTATGTCCAGCGGCGGAGCGTAGAAGACGCCCAAACGATCTTGCAGGCGGCGGGGTTTGAGGTGCTGATCCGAGGCGAAGGCAATCAGGTGATGGATCAGATGCCATCTTCCGGTGCCATGGTCGTGGCGGGCACTCGGGTGATTTTATTCCTAGATGAAAACCGGCCGGAAGATCAAGTGGCAGTTCCCGATGTGGTGGGGATGCGCTTCGAGGCGGCACGGGAAGCGCTGGAAGCCGCCGGCCTGTATGTCCGGCGGAGCGGCACCACCGCCCAGGGCGAGCAGGTGCGGGTCTACAGTCAGTCGAGAGCGCCTGCGGAAGTTGTGCGGCGCGGGGCGGTCATTGAGATATTCTTGGTTGATACCAGCTTGGAAGGGCAATAATGGTAAGGTAGGAAACTTTATACTATTTCCCTCGTTGCAGACAGGGGAAGCATGAAGCATATTTTGGTGCAGGGGCAATTTAACGAAGAGCGGAGAGCTTGTTATGAAACTGAAAGAACTACTTATGGACATAACGCCTACGGCCATGACTGCCGATCCGGACATGAACATTGCGGATATTCGTTATGATTCCCGTGCCGTCGGACTGGGAGACCTGTTTGTAGCCATTGAGGGCCTAGAGACAGACGGACACCAGTACATCTCGGCGGCAGTGGTTCAGGGGGCTGTGGCCGTGGTTTGCCAGAAGATTCCGGCAGAGGATATCCCCTACATCTTGGTAGAGGACAGCCGCACGGCGTTAGCGCTGATTTCCGCCCGATATTTTGGTCAGCCGGCCAAGCAGATGAAACTGATCGGCGTCACGGGAACCAACGGGAAGACGACGACGACGCTCTTGCTCAAGAGCGTGTTGGAACAGTGTCTAAAAGCCAAGGTGGGGCTCGTTGGTACCAACGAGAACATGATCGGAGAAGAGGTCGTAGAGACGGAGCGCACCACACCGGAGAGCTACGAACTGCAAAAGTTATTTCGGCGGATGGCCGATGCGGGGTGTACTTATGTGGTCATGGAGGTCTCCAGCCACGCACTGGCGCTGAGCCGGGTGGCGGGTCTCCGGTTCGCCGTAGGGGTATTTACGAACTTGAGCCAGGATCACCTGGACTTTCACAAGGATATGGACAATTACGCCCGGGCCAAGGCCCTGCTCTTTACCCAGAGCGGCAAGGGTGTTATCAATATTGACGACGACTACGCCCAAGTCATGCTCCGGGCGGCGGAGGACACGGGGTGCCATGTGCTCACCTTCTCCGTAGATAAAAATGAGGCGGATCTCATGGCGAAAAATATCCGCTTAAAGACGGGCAGTGTGGAGTTCTCCGTCTTAGTACCCGGTCAGATCCAGCGGATGGTATTGCACATCCCCGGAGAGTTTTCCGTCTATAACGCCCTGGGCGTTGTGGGTTGCGCCTGTTGCTTGAACATCCCTCTGGAGAAGACCGCCGACGCCTTGGGGAAAGCCTGCGGCGTCAAGGGCAGGGTGGAGGTGGTGCAGACAGACGGAGATTACACCATATTGATCGACTATGCCCATACCCCCGATGCGCTGGAGAATGTGCTGACGGCGGTACGGGGATTTGCCCAGGGCGGCCGAACAGTCGTGCTCTTCGGCTGCGGCGGTGACCGGGATTCGACAAAGCGCCCCTTGATGGGCAAAATAGCCGCAGAGTTAGCTGACCATGTCATCGTCACATCAGACAATCCCCGGACGGAAGATCCCAATGCCATCATCAAGCAGATTGTGGCGGGAATAGAGGAATCAGAGACCCCGTATATCGCCATAGAGGATCGGCGGGCGGCCATCGCCTACGCCATTGACAACCACCAACCCGGTGACATTATCGTTCTCGCCGGGAAAGGCCATGAGACGTATCAAGAGATCAACAAAGTCAAGCACCATATGGACGAACGGGAGATCGTAGCAGCGCATATGGCATCGAGAGCGGGCGAATGATAAAAATCAACTCCCGGTTTGTGAGGTAGAAAACCAATGATACAAGACCTATTACTGGCGCTCGCCGTAAGTTTCGGCATAACAGTTTTCTTTGGGCTCTGGCTCATTCGAAAACTGCGGCAGATGAAGGCGGGACAGAGTATTCGAGAAGACGGCCCGGTTTGGCACATGGCAAAACAGGGGACTCCGACTATGGGGGGCCTCATGTTTATCGTCGGCATTGCCGTGGCCTGTTTCACCGTGGGGATGCCCGCCCTGCGGGCAGGACATTGGGGACATGTAATTGTGTTGCTCTTTTCCGTCATCTATGCGGTCATTGGGTTTCTCGACGACTATGAAAAAATCAAGAAGAAACAAAACTTGGGACTCACCGCTGCCCAGAAGTTTTTGATCCAGCTAGTGGTGGCCATTGTGTTGGTTTTGATCTTACGGCATCTGGGCTTTTTGACCCCGAATCTGTATGTCCCCTTTGTGGGGGCCACTCTGTATCTGCCGGAGACAGTGTATTTCGTCTTTGCCGCTTTTGTCATTGTGGGGACGGTCAACGCCGTCAACATCACCGACGGGATTGATGGTCTGGTCACAGGCGTGAGCCTTCCGGTGGCAATCTGCTACGGGGTGCTGGCCATCCATTGGAGTGTACTCTATGGGGAGCTGGGGATTTTTGCGGGAGCGCTCATCGGCGGCCTATTGGCCTTTTTGCTCTTCAATTTTAACCCGGCAAAGGTGTTTATGGGCGATACGGGATCTCTTTTTTTAGGCGGCGCCGTCTGCGGATTGGCCTTCGCCATGAACGTACCCCTGATTCTGGTGCCCTTGGGTGTGATCTATATTGCAGAGACAGTGTCGGACATTATCCAGATCGTATATTTCAAGAAAACCGGCGGCAAGCGGTTCTTTCGAATGGCCCCCCTCCACCACCACTTTGAGATGGGCGGCTGGTCGGGGAAAAAGTGGAGCGAAAAAAAGGTGTTTTTTGTCTTTTCCGCCATTAGCGCTATTTGCGCTATCATTGCGTTCTTCTCCGTATCCATGCGATACGGCATATAACGAACAGGAGGTGACTACCCTTGGCCACTGATGTGAAACGTGCCCGGCAAGCGATCCAATCAAACAGCGAGCCCAGGCTCCGGGATGAGCCCCGGGCGAGTGTACGGCGTATGCCCATGGATTTGCCGTTTTTTCTGCTCGTCCTCCTACTTCTCAGTATCGGCGTAATCATGGTGCTCTCGGCCAGTTTTGCCAGCGCTTATTATGACGTCACCCGGGTGACTGGGGGCAATCCCACTTTTTATTTTTTCCGCCAGACGGTATTTGCCGTATCCGGTGTCCTGCTCATGCTGGTCGTCAGCCGGTTTCCCACAGTTTTCTTTCGGCGTATCTCTTTTATGGCCCTTTTGGTCTCTATCGGCCTTCTCGTGCTGGTGCCTGTTATCGGTGTGGAGGTCAACCAGGCCCAGCGGTGGATCAATCTCGGATTTACCACGTTTCAGCCCTCTGAAATTGCAAAAATTGCGATTGTACTGGCTTTTGCCAATATGATTTACATGTATAAAGACAAGATGAAGACGTTCCGTTACGGTGTGCTGCCCTTTGTGGCTATTATGGGCGTGATTGTGGCGCTTCTCATGCTCCAGCCCCATATCTCCGCTGCGGTGATTATTTTAGGCGTCGGTGTGGCGATGATGTTCTTGGGCGGTACCCAGTTGGGGTGGTTTGCGGGCGGTTTTGGTGTCGTAGCGGCCCTGGGTATTGTGGTGGTGAACCATTTCGGTCACGCCTCTGCCCGGATCGCCTCCTGGCAGGCGCCCTTTGACAACCCGCTGACAGGCGGTTGGCAAATTATCCAGAGCCTTTACGCCATCGGGTCCGGCGGGCTCTTAGGGCTCGGCCTCGGCCAGTCCCGGCAGAAGTATCTGTACCTGCCGGAGGAGCACAATGACTACATATTTGCCATCGTCGCCGAGGAGCTGGGCTTTGTGGGCGTCATGCTGATCCTCAGCCTGTTCGCTATCTTGATTATCCGGGGCTATTGGATTGCCCTCCACGCAAAGACAAAATTCGCTACCCTCGTGGCGGCGGGGATGACGAGTCTCCTGGCCATTCAGACCTTTTTAAATGTAGGCGTCGTGACGAATCTGCTCCCTGCCACAGGAATCTCTCTCCCGTTTTTCAGCTACGGCGGTACAGCCCTCTGGTTTCAACTCATTGCCATGGGCATCATTTTAAGCGTATCCCGGGAGATCCCGGCGAAAAAAGAGGGATAGAGGAGGGCTTTTCATGCGGTTTTTATTTGCTTGCGGCGGGACAGCGGGACATATCTATCCGGCTATTGCTGTGGCCGGCCGGCTTCGGAGCCTGATTCCCGACTGTGAGATTTTATTCGTCGGCGCCGAGGGCAAGATGGAGATGGATCTCGTCCCCAGAGAGGGCTATGCCATCAAGGCATTGAAGATTACAAATCTCCAGCGGCAGATATCCGTACAGGGGCTGGTCCACAATATTGGGACGATTAAGAATCTGGCCTTCTCCATGGGCGAGGCGGGGCGGATATTAGCCGGTTTCCGGCCGGACGTGGCCGTGGGTACCGGGGGATATGTCTGCTATCCCATGTTGTACAAGGCGGCCAAAATGGGAATCCCCACGGCGGTGCACGAATCCAATATGGTGCCGGGGCTCACCACAAAAATGCTGGCGGATCGGGTGGATCGGGTTATGGTGGGCTTTGACGGAGCCCAGAAAGTATATAGGCGGTCACGGCGGGTGATCTATACCGGCACACCGGTGCGCAGCGAGTTTCTAAATTTAACGAAAGAAGAGGCCAGGGCCAAATTGGGGCTCGGTATGGACAGGCCTCTGGTGGTATCGTTCTGGGGCTCTCTGGGGGCCTCTAAGATGAACCGGAACATGCAGAGCTTTATCCGGCTCAATTATAACCGAGAGGGATTTCGCCATATCCACGCCACCGGCGGAGGAGAGGGCGGCCGGAAAGCCCTGCTCAACGCCTTGGAAGTGCAGGGCGTGACGGATGCGAAAGACTACGGCATTGACATCCGGGCCTATATCCACGATATGCCCACGGTCATGGCGGCGGCGGATCTGGTGCTCTGCCGTGCGGGGGCGTCTACCCTGGCGGAGTTGACCGCCCTGGGTAAGCCCGCCATCCTGGTGCCGTCCCCCAATGTGACGGCGAACCATCAGGAGGAAAACGCAAAAGCCCTGGAAAAAGGAGGCGGCGCTCTGATGATTCGGGAGCAGGACTGTTCCGGTGAGATATTATATGATGCCGTATCCGCCCTTTTGGCCGACCCTGTCCGGCTCCGGGACATGGGGAGCGCCATGGAGGGCATGGGGAATCCCAAGGCGGCGGACGCCATCACGGAGATCGTCCTAGAGATTATGAGAAAATAACAGATATGGCCAGAGGATAATACCGATAACCTTACAGCGCCCATCTGCATAAGATGGCTTGAGGTATTATTCAATTTGCTTGACTATATGCTGGGGATAATTCCTAAATGTAACGTTTGCGGGGGAGATACTATGGGAAAACTCAAGATAAATGGCGGAAAGAGACTAGAGGGGACACTGGCTGTGCAGGGCGCAAAGAACAGTGTGCTCCCCATTCTGTCTGCCTCCATTTTAATCGCAGGCGAGAGCCGCTTGGAGAACTGTCCCGATTTGAAAGATGTAAATGCCGCCATGGACATTTTGCGCCATCTGGGCTGTCACGTCACACGGACCGGGAAAGACATTCATATTGACGCACGCACCCTCACAACTTCCCAGATTCCGGATCAACTCATGCGGGAGATGCGCTCCTCTGTAATCTTCTTGGGTGCGATTCTGGGCCGGACGGGAGAGGCGATACTCTCCATGCCGGGGGGATGCGAGCTGGGGCCGCGGCCCATTGATTTGCATCTGAAAGCCCTCCGGGCTCTGGGCGCAACGATTGAAGAGCGGGGCGGCAATATTGTCTGCCGGGCGGAGAAACTTCGGGGTGCGGCCATCAATTTGGACAGCCCGAGCGTGGGCGCCACGGAGAACGCTATGCTGGCCGCCGTCTGCGCCGAGGGTGAGACGGTAATCACCAACGCCGCCAGAGAGCCGGAGATCGTGGATCTCCAGAGCTTTTTAGTCAAAGCGGGTGCGAAGATCACGGGGGCGGGCAGTTCCACCATCACCGTGTCCGGCGGCCCTCTAGGTGCGCAGGTGACCCACAAGATACTCCCGGATCGCATTGTCGCCGCTACATATCTGTCGGCGGTGGCCTGTGCCGGCGGACGGTTGGAGCTGACGGATATTGTACCGGATCACATTGAGACCACATTAAACTGTCTGCGTAACGCCGGTTGTCAGATTGAAGTGGCAGGGAATCGTGTCCAGTTGCGTTCAGATGGGACACTGCGGGCCATTTCACCCGTGGTCACCCGGCCCTATCCGGGATTTCCCACAGATGCGCAACCCTGTCTCTTAGCCGCCTTGACCGTGGCCCAGGGAACGTCTGTCTTTATTGAGACCATCTTCCGCAACCGATATCGTTTTGTGGACGAACTGCGGCGCATGGGGGCGGACATTAAGCTGGAGGGCCGGGCGGCCATGATCACCGGCGTGAAGCGTCTGACAGGGGCCAGCGTGGCGGCGACAGATCTCCGGGGCGGTGCGGCGCTGGTAGTAGCGGGCCTGTGCGCCGGCGGAGAGACCACTGTCAGCGAGATAGATCACATCGAACGGGGCTATGACGACCTGGCCGGAGCGCTTCGCAAGTTGGGGGCGGATATCTCCCGGCAGGATTAGGACGATACACTTAGGAGAATATACATGGCAGAACAACGACCGTATCGCAGATCACGGCGGAGGCGGAGACGATCTCTATTGGGAAGGCTCTTGACATTTACATGTATTTGTCTGATCCTGTTCCTGGGGATCTCCGTCTTTTTCCGGGTCGGTGAGATCCAGGTGGAAGGCGATACCAGATACACCAGTGAACAAATAATAGCCGCCGCCGGTCTGGACGGCGGGGCGCATATGCTTTTTATCAGCGCCAATGTTATTCAAGATAATATCCGCCGTGAGATGGCTTTTGCAAATCAAGTAGAGGTCAGACGCCGATGGCCCGCCACGCTGGAGATCACCGTAACCGACAAAGTGCCCGTCGCTTTTGTCCGGGCAGAGCGGGGATATCTGATATTAGACAGTAAGTGCCAGGTGATGGAGATTCGGGAAAGGCCCGATCTCCCCGGCCTCGTCCCCATTGAGGGGATCAGCCCCATTTTGCCAGTCGTGGGGACAGTCATCGCCCTGGGGGAGATTGGGCACGGAAAAGTGGCATACCTCCAAAGCCTGCTGCCCGTCATAGAGGATCTGGGGCTTGCAGATCGGCTGGAGCGCATTGAGATCGCACACGTGAACGATGTACGTCTCACCTATGCTGGCGGGCGGTTTGAGGTGCTCTTGGGGCAGAACCGGGATTTAGACTATAAACTGGCCATGCTTTTGGGCACGGTGGAGCGGCTCGGAGACTATGAGCAGGGGATCATCGACCTCTCCCGGGGCGATGCCGCCCATTTTAGACCGACGTAACTTTTATTGAGAAATAGCCAAATTTATGTAACTATTTGTTCATTTCCGTTACGGAATCGGCATATTTGGTGCTATTTAATAAAAAAACGCCAAAAAATTTCATAAAATCACGGGTATACTCTTGACCGCAAGGCAATTTCACTATACAATAAGCGGAGTTATTATGTCATGTACATTTACCGTAGCATGAGCCGGGGTAAAAACCGACGGTCATGTTTCAGTAAAGATATTAGGAGGAATCAAAATGTCTTTTACACAGGACACAGGGCCAGACAATGTGGTAACCATTAAAGTTGTCGGCGTAGGTGGCGCAGGAAACAATGTGGTCAACCGGATGGTCGATTCCGGGACAAAGGGAATTGAGTTTATCGCCGTCAACACGGACAAGCAGGCTCTAGCGGTCTCTTCCGCCAACCAAAAGATCCAAATCGGCGAGAAGCTGACCCACGGCCAGGGCGCCGGTTCCAATCCGGAAATCGGCAGAAAGAGCGCTGAGGAGAGCCGCAACAACGTGGCCAAAGCCTTTGAAGATGCGGATATGATCTTCATCACCGCCGGCATGGGCGGCGGAACAGGTACCGGGGCTGCGCCCATCGTGGCGGACATTGCCCGGGAGTCGGATATTCTGACGGTAGGCGTCATTACCAAGCCCTTTAGCTTTGAGGGCAAGCGCCGGGCCAACCAAGCCGAAGAGGGGATCAAAGAACTCTTGGGCAAAGTGGACTCCCTGTTGGTCATCCCCAACGACCGGATCAAATACGCCACGGATCAGAAGGTGACCTTCGCCAACGGCTTTGAGATCGCCGATGACGTGCTCCGCCAAGCGGTGACGAGTATTTCCGACCTGATTAAAAACACCGGTTTCATCAACCTAGACTTTGCCGATGTGACCGCCATTATGAAAGATGCGGGCTACGCCCACATGGGCGTGGGGCACGCCGCCGGCAAGGGGAAAGCGGAAGACGCCGCCCGTGCCGCCGTATCCAGCCCCCTTATGGAGACTTCTATTGACGGGGCCAAAGGCGTTCTGGTCAACATCACCGGTTCCATGGACATCGGTTTAGACGATGTGGAAGCCGCCGCCAGTCTCGTACAGGAGGCCGCCCATCCCGACGCCAATATTATCTTCGGCGCCACTTTTGATGAGGACATGGACGATGAAATCCGTGTCACCGTCATCGCCACCGGATTTGACGACCATCCCGCCAACCTCTACAAGCGGACGGAGGAGCGCAAAACAGACGAGACCGGACTTTTCTCTGCCGCCGCCCAAAAGATGGAGGCAGATGTCCCTCCCGCCGTTGAAAGTACAAGTGACGGACTGGGACTGGACGAGGATGACCCCTTTGACACCATCTTTAAAATTTTCAACTCCAAGTAAGCAGCGATAAAAAAACAGAGCCATCTGCATCAGGGCAATCTAAGCCGACGTCATACAGACGTCGGCTTTTTCGCATCGGTTGCCCCAGTGATCTAAGAGCGTTCCAGCTCGGTAGAAATAGATCACCTCACAATGATTGGCACAGCCGCTACAGGGCCGAGCCCGGGGCTCATAGGTCTGCTCCGCCAGATCAAAAGAGAAGGGGGCGGATTGATCCGGGGCCATAGCCCCCAAATGGGCGGCGCCCAGGGCGCCCATGAGGTGGCCATCGGGGTCTACGTGGATTTCACAGCCCAGCTCCGCCTCAAAGGCCGCCGCCACGCCCTGATTTTTACTCACCCCGCCTTGGAAAATCACAGGCGGGGTGATCTGTTTGCCCTTGCCCACGTTGTTGAGATAATTGGCCACGACGGCGTGGCAGAGTCCCGCCACCAGATCGGTTTTGCTATGACCCGTCTGGGCCTTGTGGATCAAATCCGACTCGGCGAAGACTGTACACCGGGCGGAGAGCCGGGTGGGGGTGTGGGATTGACAGGCCATCTCCCCCATATCCTCCACGGCGAGGCCCAATCGTGCGGCCTGGGCGGATAAAAATGCGCCGGTTCCGGCGGCGCAGAGGGTGTTCATGGCGTAATCCGTCACGATTCCGTCCCGGAGCAGGATGATCTTGGCGTCTTGTCCGCCGATTTCAAGAATGGTTCCGGCGGCGGGATACCGGGACAGGGTGCCAACGGCGTGGGCGGTGATCTCATTCTTGATCGCATGGGCGCTCAACATGGCTCCCGCCAATCTCCGGGCGGAGCCGGTGGTGCCCACGGTGCCGATGATCGCATGGGGCGGCAGTTGTGGTTGGAGATTACGGATTAGGCGGCGCACAGCCCCCAGGGGGTCGCCGTTTGTCCAGAGGTAGGCTTTTGCCGTGATCTGGCCCGTCTCATCCAGAACGACGCCCTTTGTGGAGATAGAGCCCACGTCCACGCCCAGGCTGTAATGCATTGGCATTTGTTTGTGTCCTCCTCATCTCCATCATGTCTATGAAAGCCTCCAGCCGGGTGTCTAGGCCGGTCTCGCTGGAGTGGGTGTCGAAACTTATATGCAGCATGGGAATCCCCAAATCCCGGCTGATCCGATGCAGAGCGGGGATGGCGTTTAACTCCGGCGTACAGCCGAAGGACTTGATATGGATCACCCCGTCGTAGCCGAGAGAGGCGTATTGGACGCTCTGGGCCACGCTGTCCAAGCCGTTGGCCCCCACGGGGTGGCGCAGATAGCCCTGTGCCGCCTGCAGACGGCGGCGTTCCGCCTCCCCAAAGAGCAAAAAGCTGACGCCCATCTTGCGGCTGACGGCGATTCCACGGGCCGCCAGCTTGCGCTCGATGTCAAAGTTGCTAAAGGGCTCCATCACCGTGTAAAGGTCGCCCACAATCCCCACCCGGAGGGGGGTATGGGGGCGATTGATGGGCATGGCCCGGAGCCGTTTTCCGCATCTGCGGGCCAGGGCGTGGACTTGGGCCGCAGTGCGGGCCTGTTTGAGCTCTGTGAGAAACTGCTCATATTCCGACAGCATATCCGCCGGGGATTTGACAAACCCCAGATGTTCCCGGATATATCCCGCCAGCTTGTCCATGGCCCGGATCCCCTCCGCCGCAACCAGTAAGATATGTGCCATCTGGGGTGCGGATCGGGGGGAACCCAACTGACCCAGGGCCTCATAGACCGCCCAGGGCTTGGCCCGGTCCCGGGAGAGACAGAGGAACTGGAACGCATAGCCCAGATCCCGCAAAATCTGTTCCTGTAACTCGCCGTAGTAGCCGTATCGGCAGCCCATGCCCGTCTGAAAGAGGACGTTTGCGCCCGCATCTAAGGCCTGGATAAAGTTGCCCATGTTGTACTTGAAGGGCTCACAGATAAAATCCGGGCTATGCCGCTGGCCCAGGGCCGCCGTCTCCCGGGTGATGGGTGGGGCGGGGCGTACCTGGGCTTCCGGGAAGAGCCGTTGCAGAAATGCGCTGATGGGGACGTGATACGCCCCCATATGGGGGAAAGAGATGACTAAGTTTTTGCTCATACAGTCTGGGCCTGCTTTCTCTGTGCGATCATGTCGAGAAAACTCTCAATCCGTGTCTGCAGTCCCGTCAGCCCGTCGTTGTCGTCTAAGATGATCTGGATTACAGGCAAATCCCGCACCCGGCGGAGGATCAGCTCATTTGTGAGACAGTCGGAGCCGCAGGGGAAGGCGGTCAGGAGGATAATTCCGTCCACCTGATCCCGTGCCTCCTGGATTGCGCCCACAATCTCCCGGCTGGTGATCCAATAGAGATCACTGGACAGCTCATGGGATCGGTTGCGGCAGGTGATCGGCTCCCACATATCCGGGAACAGGGGAATGGCTCCTTGATCCCGGAGGAGCCGGGCCACAGCGCCCCCCAGATGGGGGTCACGGGCCACGTAGGACTGGGCCGCCAACAGAATCTTGGGGCCGTGCGCAGATTGGAGGGCCTGGGCGGGGATCAGGCGAGTTTGATCTGCATCCTGTTGCCGGCGAATCGCATTGGCGTAGGCGTTGGCCGAGATGAGCGCACCTCTGCCGACTGCGCTGCCCATCCGGATAAACCCGGCTAGTTGATGGCCTGATCCATGGGATTGGAGTTGGTAGGAGAGAAGCTGAGCCGCCGGGAACGTGTTTTGTACTGTATCGTATAGCCCCCAGAACCGGACGCAGAACTCCTCCTGCCTGCCCAGCCGCCGAAAGCGGGGGACCAGGATTTGATCACACCGATCCAAGAGAGAGACCACATGGCCCATGTACAATTTCAGGGGCAGACAGCTCTCGTCCACTGTGAGTTTCGACCCGTCGGTCAGGTGTTTGTTTGTCGTCGGTTCGCTGGTTATGCAGGGGACGCCGAGCTCTTGGAAAAATGTTTCCCAGAGTACGCCGTATCTGTGGTAGCCCAGCGCACGGGGGATGCCGATTGTCATGTTATATCACCAGTGGATAGGATAGCCAGAAATGGGAGGATTCATACGGGGGAGTTGGAGTGGTAGACTTTGTGCTGGGTGGTGGTATGATTTTTTGTGTGTTACCTGTCTTTGTGTTGGGTAGACGGCAGTATTTATAAACTGCGGGGGAAAGTACGAAGAGAAATCGCTTGACTTTATATATATATATATATATATAATTAGTCGATTCGTTTAGGAGAAAAGAATTTAGAAAGAGGATAAAGAATGAAAAAAATAATTGCAACGATGCTGGTTTTGCTTCTGCTTACTGTGGGTTTTGCGGGCTGCGGTGGCGGAGAAACGCCAGATCCGGAAATGCCCATAGAAAGCGAAACGCCGGAAATGCCCATAGAAAGCGAAGTACCGGAAACGCCAGAGAACGATCAAGAAGAGCCGCTATCTGTTGAGGCTGAAGATGATGTGTTGTTAAAATCTGTTATCTTCGCAGAAAGCGACTCAATCCTTTCTTTAGGTGATGAAAGAGCCCTCTTTGACAGCGTATTAGGCGAGGGTGTGGAGGATGGCGATATAGTGAGCTATCTCGACGGAACTTTTAACGTGCGGTTTAGAGATGGCGCAGCCATTACTTTTATTCGGATGTGGGAATTTGAGCGAATCGTATTCCCGGCATTTGATGCAACTCGTTCGGTTTCAAGCATTATGAGAGACCTTATGTTTGATCCATTTTTTGAACATCCGAACGCAGAGCATGTTTATCTTGCTCCTCTCGAAATTGGAGCGGGAGTATATGTGCTTCAAATTACAATGGGTTTGACCAACGGAGAACTGTCCCACGTTGAGTCGATAACTCTTAATGTTTTCGATGGCTGACACACCCAATAAGCATACTACCATGTAGCCCCCCAAAATCCACATAGTACAGTCAAAAATCCCGCAAGGCAAAAGCAAGCCTTGCGGGATTTTGATGTGTGTTTATAAATTATCCTACTCTCCAGCCGTCAAAATCGCCCGATTGATGGCGCAGAGGACGCCGTAGATGGACGCTCTGCTGATATTGGACGACACCCCCACGCCGAAGATGTTGAATCCCTGGGGGCATTTCAACTGGATATACGTCACGGCCTTGGAATCGGAGCCGGCAGAGATGGCGTGTTGGTGGTAGCTCTCAAAGCTGTAGCCCGCAATGGATAACTCCTGGACGGCGTTGAAGAAGGCGTCAATGGGGCCGTTGCCCGTGCCGGAGATGGGGGTATCCGTCTCGCCGAAGCGCAGGGTGCCGTGGAACTCCACACGGGAGCCGTCCCCGTTATCCTGACACTCGGAAAAGCGCTGGTCCAACAGGCGGTAGGGGCCATTGATCTCCAGATACGTCCGTTGGAAAATCTCCAGAATATCCGCAGCCAGAAGCTCCGTGCCACGGCGATCCGTCTCGGCTTGGACGATGGTGCCGAACTCCGGGTGCATGGCCCGGGGCATCTGGTAGCCGTGGACGGTCTCCATAATGAAGGCGGTGCCGCCTTTGCCGCTCTGGCTGTTGATGCGGATAATGGGCTCATAATGCCGCCCCACGTCCGCCGGGTCGATGGGCAGGTAGGGGATTTCCCAGTGGGGGGAGCCTGACGACTTCATATACTGGACGCCCTTGTTGACGGCGTCCTGGTGGGAGCCGGAAAAGGCGGTGAAGACCAAGTCCCCCGCATAGGGGTGCCGGGGATGGACGGGGAGTTTTGTCGTCCGCTGGTATAGCTCCCGGATTTTGGGCAGATTGGAGAAGTCCAATTTGGGATCAATGCCCTGGGTGTGGAGGTTGAGGGCCAGGGTGATGAGATCCACGTTGCCCGTCCGTTCCCCGTTGCCGAAGAGGGTACCCTCCACCCGCTGGGCCCCCGCCAGGAGGGCAAGCTCTGCGGCGGCCACGCCTGTACCCCGGTCGTTGTGGGGGTGGAGGCTGATAATGGCGGCGTTCCGGTTGGGGAGGTTCTGGATGAAATGCTCAATCTGATCGGCGTGTTGGTTGGGCATACAGCCCTCCACTGTGCTGGGCAGATTTAATATAATAGGCCGCTCGGCTGTGGCGCCGATGGCCTCCATGACCCGCTGGCAGATGGAGACCGCATTGTCCGTCTCCGTGCCGGAAAAACTCTCCGGAGAGTACTCATAGCGGAGATTCATCCCCGTCTCCGCCACCATCCGGTCGCCCATTTCACGGATCAGCGCCGACGCCTGGACGGCGATGTCGATAATGCCCGCCATATCCGTCCGGAAGACCACTTTCCGCTGGAGGGCGGAGGTGGAGTTGTAGAAGTGCAGGATCACATTCTTGGCCCCCCGGATGGCGTCAAAGGTCTTTTCAATCAAATGGGGCCGGGCCTGGACTAAGACTTGGATAGTCACATCGTCCGGGATGTGGCCGCCGTCGATCAAGGTGCGCAGGATGGTGTATTCCGTCTCCGAGGCGGAGGGGAACCCTACTTCGATCTCCTTGAAGCCAATATCCACCAGGAGCTTGAAAAACTCTAGCTTTTCGTCCAGATTCATAGGGTCGATCAACGACTGGTTGCCGTCCCGGAGATCCACACTGCACCAGATGGGGGCTTTTGTCAGGACGTTGCCGGGCCATCTGCGCTCTGTCATGGGCTGGGGGGTAAATGGGATGTATTTCTTGTGGTTCTTGCTCATAGGGTGCGCCTCCTCTGGGGTCGGAGGTCAAATAAAAACGCCCCCGACGAATATGATTTCGTCGGGGGCGTGAGACTTTTCACGCGGTACCACCCCGGTTTAGCGATCCCTCACGGGATACGCCCTTACGGCCTCAGACAAGGCCCAGACTCATAACGGGGTCAGCCGTTCCCCTCTACTGATCGTTCAAGGAGACTGCTCCGGGGTGAGTGATACACATCGGATATCCCACTGCCTCGCAACACCCGGCAGCTCTCTGGAGGGAGTTGTCAATGTCTTGTTCCCCATCGTTGCATTTTGTCTACTATACGCTCTCCGGGGCGGATTGTCAAGAGCGGGAATAGGGGCTTGGATGGGGGCGTCAAAAAGTCCACCTTGTAGCGTTCGGTATATTCGGTGGGGGTTTGGTGTTTTGGGGAGAAAAATGCCGGAAATCGGGAACGCAAGGCCCTTAGGGGCGCAGTGGGTTGCGGGGATTGGGTATGGGGAAACCCGTCAAAAGGTATAGGTTTTGACGGGTCGTTGTTAATAATTAATTTAGCATAAATATCTTGCAAAAACAAGCTATTTTTTCAAATTTCTAGGAAATTTAAAACTGACCTTTTGGCGGAGGGGTTATTGTCAAAACCTATACCTTTTGACGGGTGCAAGATACGAAAGGGGAATAGGTTATGTTTAGGAAGATGAGGAAAATAGGGTGCTTGGTTCTTGCGGTTCTTATGGTGGTTACGCTGGTGCCAGGTGCGGCGTTGGCGGAGTCTACGGATGTGGCAGAAACATTCGATTTTGAGCAGTTTGAGCCGTACATAGACACGTTTAGCTGGGGCGAGGAAGTCGTCAACTTAGAACCAGATTTTTTTGATATGACGCATCAAGAGGATCCAGATTTTTTGTATGAGATTGGGTTTGCAGAGATTTCAGATGGAGTTATCGTTGCGCTTGACGAAAGCGTAGAAATGTTGAGCGAACAAAGGCCGAATACCCATAGGAATACTGGAAATCAGCGGAGTGATATTGTTGCCGTTGCAAGAACCCAGGTAGGTTATAATGGCGGGAGCAGCGCTACAAAGTATACTCGCTTTGTTACAGGCGGAAACACTTGGCAAGATTGGTGTGCACACTTTGTGGTTTGGACTGCAAGACAAGCGAATATTGGAAACAATATTATACGAACAACGGGGTGGGCTGATTGGCAGAGTGATGGACTGAATGTACCATTTCACCGCAGGGGTAGTGGTTATAATCCACAGCCTGGAGATTTAGTATTTTTTCTTTGGCAAGCTCCCTATAATACAGGTGCACGAATCAGTGATCATGTAGGCATTCTTGAAGCTGTACATCCTGATGGAAGTTTAACAGTGATTGAGGGGAATGCTAATAATCGTGTACAGCGGTTGACCTATAGCCCAAATGGGCAAGGGCGGAGAAATATTAGGCATATTAGCGGATTTGGTGTCCCTAGATATGTTAACGAGAGCCCACAAGTTCAAAGACCATCTACGCCTGTAATCACACGCACATCAGGCAGTGGCTGGCATACACCGGGCAATACATTTACCATTAACTACAGCTCCCAGCGTGCAACGGCCTTTGATATTTATATTCGCAAGTGGAATGGACGTTCATACGAAATGTGGAACCCAAACACAAATAGATTTGACAACAACCATTTTGTCAGCAGAGGGAGCGCAACAAATTTTTCGTTCCGCCCAACGGCAATTGGGTGTTATGTGATATGGGTGGTTGCTTATAATGCGGCGGGCTCATCAGAGGCACCTATTTTCTTTACCGTAAGCAATGGTTTCCAAATTGCTAGTTGGTATTCAGATCGGGGCCAAGGGTACCAAAGAAATCAGGCGAGAGATCCGGATGGATTTTTCATAAACAGATCTTATTTCCTGTGGTATGAACTTTATGACCAATCCGAGGCCAGTAGAGCACGCGGTCAGCGAAGGCTTGTGACGGCGGACTTCAATCTAGATTTTCAGGTGGCACTAAGCGTAACACGGCCAGACGGAACCCGTTTTTCTGGAACATATAGCCAGCGGAACGATCAAAATTGGCTTAGAATACCAGGAGGCAATCAAGCGGGTCTCCATAGGGGAACAATAACACTTGCCGGAGGCCATGGTAGCGGAACTTTCACTAGAAATTTCACAATCCCAGCAGTCACAATTAGATTTCGTCCAAATGGCGGAACAGGCACGATGGCAGATCAGGTGTTTCCGGCAGGTAGCACACAGCAACCTTTGAGAAGAAATACCTTTACTAGGAGCGGACACACTTTCCAGGGGTGGGCTAATTCTCCTACAGGCGAGGTTATTCTTTCAGATGGAAATTTGGTATCCAATGGAAATGGGAGGATTTCCGAAACATTTAACCTCTATGCTATCTGGAGACAGCAAGCCCCGCAACAGATAACCATCACCGCCACTGCGTCGCCCTCTAATGGTGGTACGGTCACAGGTGGCGGCAGGGTGAACCAGGGGTCATCTGTGACCTTGCGTGCAACGCCCAACAGCGGCTGGACGTTCGACGGCTGGTTCGAGGGCGGTACAAGAGTTAGCTCAAATGCAACGTGGACGTTTACTGCCAATGCCAACCGGACACTGCAAGCCCGGTTTGTGCAACAACCACAACAAACCCCGACACCCACCCCTACGCCACCAACACCAACCCCCACGCCGCCACCTGTACAACGAGTAACCATCACCACCTCCGCCTCACCATCCAACGGCGGCTCCGTCACAGGCGGCGGGACGGTGAATCAAGGCACGTCCGTGACCTTGCGTGCAATGCCAAACATCGGTTGGGCGTTTGACGGTTGGTTTGATGGCGGCACACGGGTTAGTACGAATGCAACCTGGACGTTCACTGCCGACGCAAACAGAACAGTTCAAGCCAGGTTTGTCAACCATCCGCCGCCAGGACAACAAGTGACTATCGCACTTTCCGCCTCGCCGTCTAACGGCGGCACAGTCACAGGCGGCGGGAGGGTGAATCAAGGCACGTCCGTGACCTTGCGTGCAACGCCAAACACTGGTTGGACGTTTGACGGTTGGTTTGAGGGCGGTACAAGGGTCAACTCCAATGCGACCTGGACGTTCACCGCCAACGCCGACCGAACACTACAAGCCCGGTTTGTCCAACAACAGCAGAGCCCGCCGCCAACAACGAGCATCCACCCCTTCACCGATGTCCGCCCCAGCGATTGGTTTTACGATGCCGTTGGGTTCCTGTACCACAACCGGATTATGATCGGCGCCTCGGCGACCACATTCGATCCCCACGTGACCCTGAACCGGGCCATGGTGGCCACCATTCTCTGGCGTATAGAGGGCGAACCCCATGTGCCGTTCCGCCAGGTGTTCAGTGATGTGGCACCGGGCCGATGGTACAGTACAGCCGTTGTCTGGGCCTTTGATGCGGGCGTTGTAAGAGGAGTCGGCGAGGGGCGGTTTGCGCCGAATGCTTTAATTAGCAGGCAGGAGTTAGCTGTCATGGTACACCGCTACGAACAGAGTTGGGAGAATGTCCACGTCCCTGGGCATGTCCCTGTCCCGCCGGGTACAAACGACTGGGCCCATGAGGCCATGCGCTGGGCGACCTTCCGTGGCTTTATCGGGAGTTCTAACCCACCCGGCTCCGCAAACAGGGCGGAGACAGCAGTGTTTATACATCTCTATCTTCTCCACTACTGGGCGGGTTATCTACAGGCGGCCAGCGCAGAGCAGGCGCTTCCCAAGTATCCTGAGGAATATGTGGACGACTTGGAGTATCTCGCCGAATACCCCGCATAATAGCTGACAACAGAAAACGAGAGCGGTCAAGAGGCTGCTCTCGTTTGTCATTAGCCCGCATACCGGGCGGCCCGCCCCCTGCGGTCAGCATTTTTTCCCACCTTAACCAGTTCTTAAGAATTATACCACCATATTTTTAAGATTTACCTGCTATCCTGTCTACGTTGCATTCTACTTGCAAAAACATGATAAATCTGGTATGCTGTGGAAAGTATGGAAGTGGGTGAATTGCATTGATTGGATTTGTTTTCCCACGTCGCAGGTGGGGAAAAACAGAACGATCTTTACGCAATGCGGTTGGCCCCATCCGAACGTATAAAAGCGTGCCGGGAAAAGGAGAATAGTTATGATTTTACCATCTAAGAAGAAGCGAATCATCAAATCCCTCGGCATGTTAGCGGCCCTTTTGGCCCTGCTGTTTGCGCTTGCCGCCTGCGGTCTCGGCAGGGGGGGCACTGACAGTAACATCAACGATTCCATAATTACAGAATTTATCTATCTGCCCCAGCGCATAGAGATGCCGACTATGCCGGATCAGACAGAGATTCAAGGCACTGTGGTTCACGGAGATCGGATATTCTACTATTTTCTGGACCATAACGTGGATCAGGATTTCCCCGAAACCGAAGAGGAGTGGGAGACCTGGGTGCCAAACCCGCCGAATATTGTGATCGCCAACATGTTGGCCGACGGGACAGATCAGAGACAGTTCACCCTCCCCGCTGCGGCGAGTAATGTGAATATTGCGGGCGCCCATGTGACCCAGGCGGGGAACTTGGCGTTGCTCGTTGTAAATGAAGACTGGGATCGCATGCGGGGGACCAGTGATGTTAGACTGTTCTATAAGGAATACGACCTCCAGGGCAACGAGATTGTAAATCGGGAGCTCCAGGGGATTATCCCCCCTGGCCAGAATTGGTTTCAGGTAGACCGGGTGCTGTTCGCTGAAGACGGTCATCTCGTTTTCACCGCCTGGGCGGATAGGGGTATGGAAGTGTTTCTGCTGGACAGCGACCTGGCACTGATCAGCCAATTGGAGATGGAGTCCGGTGCCCAGGGAATTACCCAACTGGGAGACGGCCGTGTGGTGATAATGGACTGGGAAGGGGACGGGAACATAGAAGACAGAGTCAGCGTCCTGCGAGAGATCGACTTGGAGGCCGGGGACTGGGGCGAGACCATGTCCTTCACTGTGGGAAGTGTGCGAAGTTTCTTCCCCCCACGGGATGGAGATTCTTTTGATCTGATCATAGACGACGGCAATCACCTCTTTGGCTATAGCTTAGACACGGGAGAGCGGACGCTGCTCCTCAACTGGATCGAGGCGGAGCTTACAGCGAGCTGGGGCTATCACGTGGGCTTTTTGGATGATGGCCGGATCTCTGTGCTGGCCAGTGAATGGGACTGGGGCAGCGGGGGCCGTGGTGACGGTGTTGTCAATACAGAGCTCCTCACCCTGACCCGCACCTCCAGAGCGGAACTGCCGGAGCGGGCGGTCATCACCCTTGGCGGATCGTGGTTCTCCGGGGATATCCGTACACAGATCATCGAATTTAACCGCACCAGCCAGACCCACCAGATCCAGGTGCGTGATTACAGTATCTACAACACAAGCGACGACTGGCGCAGAGGGAATCTCCGGCTGATGACAGAGTTGGCCACGGGGGATGGCCCCGACATCGTATGGGGCTGGCACGATGGCGCCCAGACAAACCGGGGCATGTTTGCCGATCTCTACGCCTTTATCGACGCCGACCCGGTGTTAAACCGCTCTGATTTCTTCCCCAACATTCTCGCCGCCATGGAGGCGGCAGACGGCACCCTGCCCATGATCTCCAATAGTTTCGGCATTGAGACCATGGTGGGGATGACTGACGCCGTGGGACATATCCAATCCTGGACAACTGCCGATATGCTCGCCCTCCTGGAAGAGACAGACGATGCCAATATGGAATACATCATGGGACAATGGCTGACAGGGGAGAGTTTCCTCACCACGGTGCTCATGTTCTCCGGTCGAGAGTATATCGACTGGGACGAGGGCCAGGCCAATCTCAACAGTGATGCGTTCATCCAGCTTTTAGAGATTGCCGCCCGTTTACCGGCACAGCGGGATGAGGATGGGAACTTTCGCAGGGAAGATTTCGTCAGTGATTATACCCGGATGCGCCGGGGGCAGCAATTGCTCTATACGGCCGGTATCTGGAGCCAGAGCAGGTATTCAGAACTCGGAGCGGCTCTGGGCGGTGAATTTACCGTTCTCGGTATGCCCACCCAGGGGGGCGGCGCCCATGTCATCCATCCCGGGGAAAGCTTTGGGATCAATGCCGCCAGCGATCACCAGGACGAGGCCTGGGCGTTTATCCGCCAATTCTTCCTGCCGGATGCCCGTGTAGAATGGAGTATCCCTCTGCGGATTGACCTCTATGACGAAGCGATTGCACAGGCCATGGAACCCTTTGGTGTGTGGATTGACGAAGACGGCAATGAGTGGCCCTCGGGCGGCGGCTCCTGGTCGGTTGACAACTACCTCACCATTGAAATGGCTCCCATGACGGAGCAAGAGGCCATGGAACTCCGCACCATCGTAGAGAGCGCCAGTCTGGTCGGCCGCTTTGATGAGACTGTGCGGGAGATGATACAAGAAGAACTCCTGCCGTTCCTCGCCGGAGACACAACAGCCGCCGACACGGCCCGTGTCCTGCAAAACCGCATTCAGACCTATCTCAACGAACGCAGATAACCGTATGGGCGAACACACTTCGCCCATACATGAGGAGAAGGAGGGCGCCAGAATGAAAGCCACACTGGCGAAACTCAATCGAAAGCTGGGGGAAAAGTTCCATTCAGGGGCTTTTCTCGCCCCCAGTTTTATCGGGGTGATGGCATTTTTCATCGCCCCTTTCTTCGTTGTTATTTATTACGCCATGATCGACAACCCCGTTCGGCAGAATTTTATCTGGTTTGAAAATTTCCAGCGGGTATTGGGGAACCAAGCCTTCCAGGCGGCGGCGGAAAATACAGTGATATTCTCCGCCATCGCCGTACCTCTGGCGGTGGCTTTGGCCCTGGGATTGGCCGTGCTCTTAGAGCAAAAAATTCCCGTTAAGAGCCAGTTGCGCACCTTTTTCCTGTCACCCATGATGGTTCCTGTGGCCTCTATTGTACTGATCTGGGAAGTTTTGTTCCACCAGAATGGGGCCATCAATGATCTTTTGTCCAGCATCGGCTCTGCCACGGGGCTGTTCTCCTATGAACGGCTGGACGGTCAGTGGATCGACTGGTTTCGCTCCGATTACAACCAGCTTCCCATTGTACTCTTGTTTTTGTGGAAGAACCTGGGCTATAATATGATCCTGTTCATGGCGGCGTTGAATAACATCCCGAAAGACCTCATCGAAGTGGCGCAAATTGAGGGGGGCGGGGCGTTTTATATCTTCCGCACAGTGAAAATGCGGTTTTTATCCCCGACCATTTTATTTGTCACGATTTTATCCCTGATTAACTCCTTTCGTGTCTTTCGGGAGGTATTTCTCCTCACGGGGAGGCACCCCTACGGGGGGCTGTATATGCTCCAGCACTACATGAACAATATGTTTGAAAATTTAGATTATCAGAGCCTGGCGGCGGCGGCCATTATCATGTGTATTGTGATGATTGGCATTATTGGTCTGCTGTTTCTCATAGAGAGCCGGTATGGAAAGGATGTTGAAGGGTGAGAAAAAAACATCTAATCCGCCGTACTCTGATGACCGCTGTTGCGGTATTTTTTGCCGTGCTCTTTCTCATGCCAACGGTGCTGACCATTACCAACTCCTTTATGAGCCAGGCGGAGATTACCTCCAATTACGGTGTGATTTTCGGCTCCGCCAGTGAGGGGGCCTACATGTCTGAGCGGGTCAACTTAAAGTTGATCCCCGACATGGTGACGCTTCAGCAGTACAACACGGCGCTGATCCAAAGCCCGGAATATTTGGAACGGTTTTGGGTATCTCTCGGTTTGGTAGTTCCTATTGTGTTGGTGCAGATACTGGTGGCATCTCTGGCGGCCTATAGTTTTACCCGGTTTCGCTCCCGGTGGAAAGAGATTTTATTTTTCTCTTATATTATCCTCATGCTCATGCCCTATCAGGTGACTCTGGTTCCGAACTTCTTAGTTGCCCAGTTTCTGGGCACCATAGATACTTATTGGTCGATTCTATTGCCGGGATTTGTGGCGCCCTTCAGCGTTTTCTTGCTGACCAAGTTCATGCGGCGGATCCCCATCTCCTATATTGAGGCGGCAAAACTGGACGGGGCGGGGGAACTTCAGATATTCACCCGGATATCACTGCCCCTCTGCCGTAGTGCACTGTACTCTGTGGCGATTCTGGTCTTTATCGACTACTGGAACATGGTGGAGCTGCCCCTGATTATGCTCAGCGACCCGGATATGTATCCCCTGTCCGTGTTCCTGTCCCGGATCAACAGAGAAGAGATCGGTGTGGCCTTTGCCGTGGCCACGGTCTATATGATTCCGACCCTTTTGATGTTCCTCCACGGCGAGGAGTATCTCATTGAGGGCATCACATATTCCGGCGGGATAAAGGGCTGACGCCCGGCGAAAAAGACGAGAGATTTTAGGTTTTGGGAGGTTTTTTTGATGAAAAAATTTAATCGTGAATGGGTGTGGAAAGCGGCAGTTGTATTTTTGCTGGTGCTGGTGGTACTGCTTCTTTTTTCCAATCACATTATGAATATCACCCTGCCGGAGGTGGTTACGGCCAACACGACTTCGGGGACGATTACCAATGCCGTCCGAGGGCAGACCACGGCCCAGACCAATAACAGCTATGAGATCAACGTGACCTCTCCCCGGCACGTCTTGGCTGTCCACGTCCGAGAGGGCGAGGAGGTTCGAGAGGGGGATATGCTCTTTGAACTCGAGGAGAGCGATGATGACCTGTTAACCCAGACGTTAGCTACTTTGACCGAGCGACGCTTGGCCTATCAGAAAATGCTCCTGGAATTGGGGGCCGATTTCACCATGCAAAACGAGAGCATTCGTCAGGCCCGGGAGGATTTACAGCAGGCAACTGCCGAGCGTGCCGCCCTGGGGACGACGAACCTCACAGAGACCGCCGCCCAGGCCAGAGTCGATGAGGCGAGAGCGGTTCAGGCAGCTCGGAGCGGCCAACTGGCCCAGTTGGAGGCGGAGCTCGGTTTCATTGATACGTTTGACAGTCAATCCGCCCGGATCGCCCAGCAGGTCGTCGCCTATGAGAGCGCTCTGGCGGATTTCATCCGGGAGGAGGGCATGTCTTACGAGGACTTTATTGAGGCGCACCCAAATGAGAGCAATCAGTGGACACAGGCCGTAGAGCGCACAAAGCTTGCCATGCAGACCGCCGCCGCCGCCGCCCGTGCGGCTGTGGTACAGGAGATCAGCACCCAGGCCGCCCTAGTGACCACCGCTCAGAGCGCCTTGACGGAGGCGCAGAATACGTTGACCCGTGTCCAGGCGATCACTGCCGCTGACGCAAGCGTTCGCGCCGCCCAACGGGCGCTCAACACTGCTTTGATTACCTTGAGCGGTGAGCAACAGCAAGCGTCCGCTGCCGAGGCCCAGCGTCTCTTAGACCTCCAGGCCCTGGCCGATGAGATCACCGAGCTGGAAGAGCGTGTCGAACGGATTGAGGCTGGCACCGAAGGCGACAGCAACACCATTCTGGCCAGATATGACGGGATTATCACCGGACTCACAGTCGTCGCAGGTCAGACGGCGGAGCCGGGGCTCCCCCTGGCACGGATCGAAGTGGCCGAGATGGGCTTTTTGGCGGAGTTGAGCGTAGATTCCCGCCAGGCCCAGGAGATCCGGCCCGGGGCCGAAGTGGATGTGACGACGGCGAGTTGGCTCCCTGTCACCGGCCGGGTCTCCGGGTTCCGGGCAGATCCCGCCGACCCCACAAATAGAAGAATCGTCATGGTGGATTTGCAGGGTGAGGTCTCCGTTGGAGAACAAGTGAATCTCAGTATCCAGATATCCCGAGCCAATTACGAAGTCATTATTCCCCGGAGCGCCATCAGCCAAGATGCCACAGGTTCTCACGTATATGTGCTCCAGTCCAGATCATCGCCGCTGGGCACACGGTATTCTGCCATCCGGACGGATATTAACATCCTGGCCGAAGATGAGCAGCGGGCGGCTGTCTCGGGGATTGACCGATTCTCCACGATCATCGTCCGCTCCAGCGATACCCTCTCTGATCGGGCGGCGGTGCGACTGGCACCGAATCAGTAGGATACTTGTTTGTATTTCCCGGCCGCAGGCGGGGAAATACAAAGGAAGTTTGAAAAAATCCCCCGAGGAATTGAGGTGCGGGATGGGTGCACGGCGTGAAAAACCGAAAAAAATACGAATACTAACCATTTTGGTCAGTGTGTTTCTGCTGCTTTTGGCCGTGGTCTCTGTGCTGTTTTTTCGGCATGTGACGGGGATGCTCCCCTCCCAGCAGGCGGCGGCCCGCTGGTCCCCCGACGGGGGGCGGGTGGCCCAGGTCACAGCGTATATCCCGGAACATAACGGTTTAACCCAAGACACCGTTCAACGTGCGATTCACGCACTCCGCAGCGGACTGTTATCCGAGGGGATTGACCCGGATGACACAGACGGCGGCGGGGTGTGGACCTACGCCTACAGCGCCCAGGGGGTCATAGAACTCTCTTCCCGCTACCGTGGGCCGGCCACGGTATATGCCACCGGCGTGGGAGGGAACTTTTTTCTGTTTAACCCCGTCTTATTAGTAAGCGGATCCTATTTTCAGCAGGACAGCGTCAACCGAGACTTGGTGCTCTTAGAGGAAACGCTTGCCTGGTGGCTCTTTGGGGCCACGGAAGTGGTGGGAATGACGGTCTACATCGGCGGTGCGCCCCATGTGATCTCCGGTGTTTATCGGCCCCATGGGGACTTTGCCAGCCAGGCGGCCACAGGAGAGATGTCCCATATGTTCCTCTTTTATGACGCCCTGGCGGCGGAGGCGGAGTTCGCCCCCATCACCAATGTACAGGCAGTTCTGCCAAACCCGGTCTCCGGGGTTGCAGAGGAACTCTTAGGCGATGCCATGGAGGCCGCAAACCTGGAAGAGGGCGCATACGTCCTCATCAACAACACGGATCGCTATGCTTTGAGGGCGCTGATTGATGTGGCCCGGGGGTTCGGGATTCGCTCCATGCGGCAGATGGGATTTAGTCTGCCCCAATGGGAAAACGCCGCCAGAATGGCGGAGGACTTTGCGGCGCTTGCCCTGGTGCTGACTCTGTTGTTTCTCATTTTCCCGATTCTCACAGCCCTGCGTCTGATTGTCCGGGCTTGGCGGCAGCGCAAATGGCGTTTCTTTCGTGGGATTTTGCGGCGGTGGGATAACAAGCGGGAACAGAGAAGAGAAGATGCGTGGCGTATGCAAAGCAGAGAAACGGAAACACTGGAAAACGAGGAAATGCAATACGATTTGGAGGAGATCATCCGCTCCGTCCAGAAAAGTGAGGAAGAGTATGAAAAAGACAATTAAAACGGGGATCGCACTGTTGCTCGCAGTCAGTATGCTTCTGTCATTGGCGGCGTGCGGCGGCGGCACCGCCACCGCCACGGAATACGTCTACGTACCGGAGTTTATCGAAATAGATGCGCCGGTATTCAGTATGGACTTGCTCGCCATCTCCGGCGACACCCTTTTCGTCCGATATATTATAGAAGGGGAGAACCTCGCCTCTATACCGGGCATTGCGACCCTTCGGACAGACGGCACCGGGTTCACCTCCATCTGGCAAGGAGAGGGGGGCCAATGGGAGGAAGGGGACACCACGCACTATATCCATGACAGCATCAGCTTTGCTGTACCGCAGAGTACGGGCGGTCTCTATGTTCTGCGGCAGACCTCGGCAGGGTTCTTTTCCAACGACGGGGGAGATTTTGGTTTTGAAGAGGGGCTCTACCTGTTGACCATGTCCGCCAATGGAACCGTGGATCGGGAGATTGACCTCATGGCGGCCTTAGGTGTTGCGGAGGGGATGCATGTTGGCGTCAATCAAATGCAGGCCATGTCTGACGGCAGGATCCTCCTCAACACGTGGGACGCCCTGTATGTTCTGGCACCGGACGGGAGTTTGGAGCGGGAGATATCATCGGCGAATGTCTCCTTTGATGGGATAGTCGTCACCCGAGACGACCAAGTGCTGGTATCCACTTGGGATAGAGAAACATTTGAAGTTAAGACATACTTTATGGATTTGGAGACAGAGCGTGTGCGAGACGAGGGCGAGAGCCTTTTTGCCGGCAATGTCAGCGGTGCCGTGGCCGGTACGGATCACGACCTATATATCACTGATTTTACAAGTGTTTTCGGCATTGATCTGGGGACGAGAGAGCAGACATGGCTCTTTGATTGGATGGACATGGATATGGCCAACGGAACAAACTTCCAAGTTTCCGATGCAGGAGAGATTTTCTTCTTTGAGATACAGTGGGGCACGGAAGGCGGCGGCGGCGGTTCTGCCGTCCTGGTGCGCCTGAGTAAAGTGGACGCCTCGGAAGTGCCGGAGGTGACGGTGCTTACCTTTGGCGCTCTCAGTGTGGATTTTGAACTCAGAAACGAAATCATTGAGTTTAACAAACGCAATCCCAACTACCGCATCCGGGTTCGGGAGTATCTGGACTGGCAGGCCGGGGATTGGGAAGCGGCCTTTGAAGCGGCCCTTCAGCGGTTCAACACAGATCTGCTCACAGGTAACATTCCCGATATTTTACAGTTCCAGGCGGAACTGCCCTTTGATGTGTATGCCAGAAGAGGGTTTTTGGCGGATATCGGCGCACTGATCGACGCTGATCCGGAGTTGAGCAGGGACAATCTGGTATCGAGTGTGATGGATTTGCTCTCCGTAGACGGTAGTCTCCACGTCGCCGTGGCTCAGTTTTCCATCCAGACCATGGTGGGCAGAAGCGACCGGGTCGGTCCGGATATGGGCTGGACTATGGCGGAATTTCAGGCCGCTGTAGACGCTCTGCCGGAAGGGGGGACGGTGTTTGACAGCTTTGTTACCCGAGAGCAGGTTATGCACAGCGTTCTGGGTGTGAATCTGGGCTTATTCATCGACCGGGAGACGGGGCAAACCAACTTTGACAGTGATTTATTTAGGAGCTATCTGGCCCTGGTCAGAACCCTGCCTACCAATGAAGAGCTTTGGGGAGACGATGGTCTGGGCACGCCTGGGGACTGGGCACGGCCTGCGCCATTGCCGCCCATCGGGGAGATTGGCCCGGACGATATGCTAAACCCCCATGCCACGGGCCATGTTCTGCTCCTGGAACAAACGCTCTGGGGGTTTGGGGATATAGCCCACACAAGAGAAATGTTCCAAGGCGATGTGACCTTCAAGGGCTATCCCAGCGAGAGGGGCCTGGGCAGTGTAGTGGTGCCCCGCACGATTGTGGGGATATCCGCCAACACCGACCATACGGATATTGCCTGGAATTTTGTCCGCACCCTGTTGACGGAAGAGTATCAGCGGACCAATGCCATGAGCTTCGCTACCAACCGCACGATTTTAGCGGAGCAGGTCGAAACTGCCATGCAACTGCCGGATTGGCTGGAAGCAGAGTGGATAACAGAGGAGGATATTGAACAGTGGACAGCTATGCTGCCAACCCAGGCCGATATAGATCAGATCATGGCCCTCATCCAAAACGTCGATCAACTCTCCATGCGGGATGAGATGGTAATCTCTATTGTCACAGAGGAGACGTTGCCCTACTTCGCCGGAGATCGGAGCATAGAAGAGACCGTTCGGATCATCCAGAGCAGAGTGCAGATTTTAATCAGCGAGAGCCGGTAAGCGATCCATTGACCATACGCACGGGGCGGCAGAGTATGTTTTCTGCGGCCCCGTTTGTTTTTGGGAAAATAGAGCCGGACAGTATTGACAATTATCGCAAACGGTGGTAGTATATTGCACGTTGGTTATGCGAGAGTGGTGGAATTGGTAGACTCGCTGGCTTCAGGTGCCAGTGTTCTTCACGGACGTGCGGGTTCGAGTCCCGCCTCTCGCACCAAGAGAGAAAGCCGTCGATTTTTATCGGCGGCTTTTGCTATGCCATGTACTGTGAGGAGTTGAGAGTGGAAGTTCCCATAATTCTACTCGAAAGAAAGGTGAAAGTGGCGGGAATATATGATATTGATTCCTTTCCTTTGTTTTGGTATCATAAGTGTAGAGAGTTTATCGTTTTAGTTTTTATAGGAGAAGTAAATGGAAACTTGTTATAAAGGAAACGTTAGAATAAAAGGCACTAGCTATCCTTTTATGTTTTCGGACTATCGGATAATTATCTCGACAGGAGAGAATACGATAGATTGGGCTGATTTAAGCGATCTCATAGATAACGGCGTGTTAGCATTAGTTGATAGTTGTGGAAACGAGTTAACTTTATTTGCAGAAAGACTTGAACTTGTTAAGTTTGGAGAATATGCAATACATACTTTAGGCTACATACGGCGCTATAGACCCGAAGAATGGGGTACAGGAAATCCTGTCAATTCTCTTATGTTCACACATCCTGTAATTGATTATTTTTTTAGAGAAGACAAGCAAATAGTAGACAGATATATTGATTTGCTAAATTCCTTCAAGGGGAAAGATATGAGTAATACCCTTTCGAAGCGCGAGGAATGTGATATAGTTGTAGATAGCAAACAGTATACTTTAAAATTTGCTGTGATTTCCCAACAATCAGATAAAGAAAGATTCCCTTTTTTAATGCATAACTGCATTATGGCTAACTCTGAAAATGCCATTTCCAATAATGAAATCTTGAGAATCGTTGGCATTATCAAGTCCTTTTTATGCTTCATATCTCACTCGAAAAATATAGATCTTGAACCTGTTCGCATTAATCTTAAGAAAACTAAAATCATTTACTTTGACTCCAATGACGAGAAAGATACGTGGACTTTTGATACGGCTTTAGAACTAAAACCTATAGGAGAAGATACTATCTCCCCGAATAGGGTTTTTTCCTATGAAAACATGAAGTCAGGTCTATCGGGAATTTTTTCTGAAATAGCAGAAAATCAAATAAATTTTCGAAATTTATTTGATTCGAATAAAGATAAGATTTCTATAGGTAATATTGTGGACGCCTGCGCATCGTTCGAAGAACAATTCAAGCGCAAAAGGCCTAAGAGTGAAAAGCTTAAGTTAGAGGCAGCAAAACAAAAAGTCGTAAGAGATAAAATGATTGCCAATCTTGAAGAGATAAAAAATACATATTCACAGGATGAGTTAGAACATTTTGAATCACTGATAACTGGTTTTGAGCATGTTGGCAATACTTTGAAGGAGAAGCTAGAGATTGCGCTTGGGGACTTTATCGAAATATATGGCGAGCGTAAAACAGCTTCTAGGTTTAAACAAGATTATCAAGGAATGCCGAAGAGAATAAAGAGGGCACGTGACGCCATCGCACATGGAAACCACATCAAGCCAATCGAAACTTCGGTCTTTTCCGACGTCCCTTTACTTAGAGCCATTACATATATGCTAATTTTAAAGAAGGCAGGGTTTTCTGATTCAGATATAATAGCTTGTATTGAAAATCTTTGATGGATACTGCCTATTTGAAAGTCTATAAAATGTAGTAGTTTCAATGGTTTTGACAGTTCCCATAATTCAACTCCGATCAAAATATAAAATAGCGGCTGACACCCTGTCAGTCGCTATTTCTTTGCCCTCTGATGACAACCCCCGCTATTTCTGCTATACTATCCCCAGACAACAAACCATCAAAAGGGGAACGTATATGACAGACTACTTCCACATGAATATGGAAGAACGAGATATCCGCACAATTTCTAATCTGGGCCTGGCCCATATGGGGGATGCGGTGTATGAGCTCTTGGTCAGAGCCTGGCTCTGTGAACAGGGGAAAGCCACGGCCCGTGGGCTCCATAAGGCCGCAGTGGATCGGGTGGCGGCCCCGGCTCAGGCCGCAGTTGTGCGCAAGCTCTTGCCCCATCTCACCGAGGCGGAGCAGGCCATCTACCGCAGGGGGCGCAACGCACGGGTCAGCGCCGTGCCGCAAAATGCCAGTCCAGAGGAATACCACGCCGCCACGGGATTAGAGGCCCTGTTTGGACACCTCTATCTCAAGGGCGAGACGGATCGGATCGGCCAGTTGTTTGCCCTGGCCATGGACATATCACAGGGGGGCCAACACGCCCCAGAGGAGAAATAATACCATGCCCCTTGATGCCGTATGCTTAACCGCTGTCTTAGAGGAGATCCGCCCCCAGATTTTGGGGACGAGAGTGGATAAAATCCAACAGCCAGAGAAAGATCAGATATTACTCACCCTCCGGGGGCGAGAGGGGGGCGGCAAGCTGCTCCTGGCCGCCGGGACGGGCCGTGCACGGATTCACTTGACGGCCCGATCCTATGAGAACCCCCAGCATCCGCCCATGTTCTGTATGCTGCTGCGAAAGCACCTCTCCGGGGCGAAGCTGGCGGAGATCCATCAGCCGCCTATGGAGCGGATTGTCCGTCTGGAGTTTGACACGTTTGACGCCATGGGGGAGCCCAGCCGAAAGACGCTGATCTTAGAACTCTTGGGTAAATATTGCAATCTCATCTTTATAGATCAAGAGGGAATCATTCAGGACGCCATCCGCCGGGTGGACGGGGACTTGAGCCGGACACGGACGATTCTGCCGGGGTTGTTCTATCGTCTGGCGGAGAACCAGGGGAAGCGGAATCCATTGGAGACAGAGCGGGCGGCCTTGGCGGCCTATCTGGCCGCAGGCGGGCCGGATATCCGTCTGGACAAATGGCTCTTGGATACCTTCTTCGGCCTCTCGCCCCTCATCTGCCGGGAGTTGGTGGATCGGGTTTTTGGTCAGACCGATATTCGCTTAAGCGACGCATCGCCGGATCAGATGGAGGCATTTCTGGACGGGGTAATGGCCTTTTTTGATCAGATCCGGGCGGGGGCGTTTACCCCCTATCAGCTATCTGAGGGGAACGTTCCTTTTGAGTTCACCTATACGCCAATCCACCAGTACAGAGATCAATTGACCCTGACCAAGGCGGCGGATTTCTCCGCACTCTTGGACGGATTCTACGAACAGCGGGATCGGGAGAGCACCCTGCGCCAACGGGCCGGGGCGTTGATGAAAACTGTTACCAATCTGCGGGATCGAACGGCCCGGAAACTGGCTCTCCAAGAGGAAGAACGAAACGCCGCCGAAGATCGGGAGCGGTTCCGGGAGCAGGGGGATATTATCACCGCCAATCTCCACGCCATGCTCCGGGGCCAGGAGGCGTTGACGGCGCAGAATTTTTACGATCCCGACGGAGGGGAGATTACCATCCCGCTTGATCCTCTGAAAACGCCCCAGCAGAACGCCGCAGCCTATTATAAAAAGTACAACAAGGCCAAGACGGCGGAGCGGCATCTCACGGAGCAGATGGAAAAAGGCGCTCAAGAGTTGGACTATTTAAACAGTGTCTTAGACGCCCTGGAAAAGGCTGAGACGGCGGGGGACATGGCGGAAATTCGCCAGGAGTTGGCAGATGCAAAACTCATCCGAGACGGGGGAGGGAAGCGGCAAAAACCGCCTCCGGCAAAGCCCCTGGTGTTTCGATCCAGCGGGGGATTTGATCTCTATGTGGGGAAGAACAACGTCCAAAATGATCGGCTCACGTTCAAGACTGCCAATCGGAGCGATCTGTGGTTCCACACCCAGAAAATCCACGGTTCCCATGTAATTGTCGCCTGTGACGGCCAGGAGCCGGATGCCCAGACCATCGAAGAGGCGGCAATGCTCGCCGCCTGGTATTCCCAGGGGCGATCTGGGGGGAAGGTGCCCGTGGATTATACTCTGGTGAAACACGTGAAAAAGCCCGCCGGCGGGAAACCGGGGGCGGCCCATTATGTGAATCATAAAACTATTTATGTAACTCCGGATGAAACGATTGTCCAGAAATTGCAATAACTATAATTCCCCCGCCTTCGGCGGGGAAAAATGCAGAATTGCGAGAGAGAATTGTCCAAAAATTGCAATAATTATAATTCCCCGCCGAAGGCGAGGAAAATACAAGATGGCGAGAGGGGACTGGATCATGGCAAATGTAATAGTACGGCTGGCGACAGCGGAGGACGCTTCGGCTATAGCGGACATCTACCACGACTATGTGGCCCACACGGTGATCTCGTTTGAGCGCACCCCTCCGACGGAACAGGAGATGGAGCGGCGGATTATATCCTGCTGTGCGGTCTATCCCTTTTTGGTCTGCACTGTAGATGACCGGGTGGTGGGCTACGCCTACGCCACCCGCCAGATGGAGCGGGCGGCCTACGATTGGAACGCCGAGGTCTCGGTGTACTTAGATAAAACGATCCAGGGCAAGGGGGTCGGCCGTGCGCTCTATGAGGCGCTGGAAAAGCTTCTCAGGGCCATGGGTGTGGTAAATCTCTACGCCCGGATGGCGGAGCCGAATCCCAGGAGCAAACAGCTCCATGTGGCCATGGGCTATACAGAGATCGGCAGGCTCCACAAGACGGGGTTCAAACAGGGAAAGTGGTGGGATGTGATCTACTTCGAGAAACACCTGGCCCTCCATGACACGGATCACGGGCCGATCCGTTCAGTGCGGGAACTGGACCCGGCGCTGGTGGAGGAGATTTTATCGTATGCGGTGCAACAGGTAAGGCTGTAGAACTCCGTCCACTGCGAAGCAGATGACGTCTCCTTTACGAAAGGAGGGATCGGCATATGCTTTTTACCGAGGTGGCAGAGTGCCGTGGAAGAACATCGGGCATCTCGTTAAGGAGACAGACATGAAAAAATATATTATACTCTGTGTTGCTCTGTTGTTTGTTGTGGGTGTTTTCATTTTGTTTATGCTGGTATCAAGCGATGGATCGGAGGAGTTGTCTTTGCCAGGGCCAGTGTCAGGCGATACAACCACGCCCCACTTTACGGCATATGAACTATTGGGCGACAGCCTCAATATCAGCCCCTTCTATCAATTCGTCAGGGAACCCTCTGTAGAGAGCTTAAATCGGGCAGGGGGAGCGGTTCGGGCATTTTCTCTCAGAGAGGGGCCACGGGAAACAATTCGAGTTTTTCCTGAGCTTATCAGCCCTATTGGAGAACATGTCCCAAACCCACATACAACTCATATTACATTGAGCTTTTTAGTGTGCGAGCCATTTGTAAGATTTGCAGGTGATACGGCTGAACTTCAAGCCTTTCTGGCGGAGCACGGGGTTGCAGACGAAATTGAATATGCCGCTGTCGTTCAATCGGCTGCCGGAACAAGAATAATTTCGTGGGATGAAGAAGGAAGGGAAGTTTTTGATGCTCCAGTTGTGATTTGGGTACAGGCTGGAGGAGAGAGTTTCTTTATTGGCATCGAAATACATACCGAGGGCTTTGAAGATATTTGGGGAACTCTGGCCTATCAGCTTTACACGCACTCTGACTATTTAGAGTTGGTTCAGGAGCGCATAAGTAAAGAGCCAAGTGAGTGGGAGAGATTTGCAAGTTGGCTTTTCGGGAGATAGATGTTGTGCGGACTGCAAAAAACCCTTGTGGGCGTCAAAAACCTGATCTGGCACAGCAAGTAGAATAGCCCAGTCCCGCTGTTTAGAATGGCGGGGCTGGGCCATATAATTAGTCTGGAAGCATATAGAAACAAGCCTTACGAAACGCAAAACAAACGCATTGAAAATACAAATGCGCCATATTTACACTGTTCTACCCAGTTAAGCGCCTTATCGTACCTATGATACAACCCGCCCAAATTGTACAGCAATATAAGCGTCGTCTTACTTCCCGACAATATGATGCATTGAATACAGCCCCGGCGTGCTGACCGTGGCCAGGAACTTTGCAGCCGTCACGGCGCCGCTGGCGAAGACGTTGCGGGAGTACGCCGCGTGGCGGATTTCGATCACTTCATCCAATCCGGCGAAGATCACGTCGTGTTCACCTACGATGGTGCCGCCCCGGACGGCGGAGATGCCGATCTCCCGCTTGTTCCGGGGTGTTCGCACGCTCTGCCGCTCGTAGATATAGTCCGGATCGTAGGGGAGGGCGGATCGGGCGGCGTCTGCCAGCATGAAGGCGGTGCCGCTGGGGGCGTCGATCTTCCGGTTGTGGTGCCGCTCCACGATCTCAATGTCAAACCCCTCGCCCAGGACTTGTACGGCCCGCCGGACCAGATCCGTGAGCAGGTTGATCCCCAGGCTCATGTTGCCCGATTGGAACACGGGGATGGTTTCCGCCGCCGCCTTGATCTGGGCCTCGTCCTCGGCGCTGTATCCCGTGGCGCAGAGCACGATAGGCGTTTTCGTCCGGATGCAGTACTGCAACAGGCCGGGCAGAGCGCCGGGGTTGGAGAAATCCACGACCACGTGGGCCGTGCCGGAAAACTCCATAGGGTCGGCGTAGACGGGATAGCTGTTTTGCTTCACGGCGTGGAGATCAAACCCTGCCGTTAGCTCGATTTTTTCATCGGCCTCACAGATGGCGGTCACAGCTTGTCCCATGCGGCCGTTACAGCCGGAGATGATGAGTTTTAACATAGAAAGTTACTCCTTGTTGTTCTTGTACGTGGCAAATTTTGCGGATATTTTTTGCATGCGTTTATGATCTTTCAGGAAGGATTCAATGAGCTTATCAAATGCGATGACGAGGACAAGACCGTATTCGATTGAGAGCATGAAATTCCGAAACTCTGCGGATACTAGGGTTGGATCAAGTACGGCTACTCTGGAGCCGATTAAAATAAATATATAAAACAGATAGATTGTCGTCTTAAAGGAAATCGAACTCTCAATGAATGTCCATCGGGCGAAGAAATAGTTTTTCTTTGTGATAGCAAACTCTTTGGACTGCATTTTCATATAGATCAGCGCATCTATTAGCAAAAATGCAATGATAAATCCAATATTCCATAAATACGAGTATAACATGGAGCCGCCGGCTAAATCTCTATATATGAGGAAAAATGTGATATATCCGTATCCGATGACAGAGATGAGGGAGATAAGTATATAGAGAGCGATTTGTTTTAGTTTGCTTGACATGGGAGATGCCTCCTGGTTTTTCTTGTACATAAGCTCCTTTTGTAAAGGAGCTGTCGGCGGAGCCGACTGAGGATTGCTCTTGATCTGCGGCGCAGGGATAATCCTCCGTCCGCCGCAAAGCGGCGGCCACCTCCTTTGGAAAAGGAGGTTTTTTTGCGGCTAGAACAAACCAAACGCTTTTCGTTTATAAAACGGCTGGTAATCGTTTGCGACGGTTTCGGCGAAGCCGGGTTCCAGAGGGATCATATCAAGGAGTTCGCCCTTTTGCAAGTGGGGGACGGCGACAGCGGCGATGCCGCTGAATGTGGCGTCCCGGTCGCCGGTGAAATCCACGACGATTAAAAAGCTGGATTCGCCCCCACGGTTCATTAAGACCAGATAGGCACGTTTGACGTTTTTCTGGGTTTTCAAATAGTTAGAAACGGCATTCGTCAGCCCGTGGGGATAGTTGGCGGGTGGGCCGATGAGCACTTGTGTCTCTTCCTTCACAGTCCACGGAGTTGAGACAGGGGTGTTAAAGCGCTGGATCAGCTCCGGTGTGATGAGCAAATTGTGACCCCAGGGGTTGACCACGAATCCGGCAAAGTGCGATTTTTCTTGTATGAGCGTACAGACATCGTCATAGGAGGTAATCAGCGTTTGCTCGTCGGGGATATTGCGCCACTTGCGGAGCTCGTCCCAATCGGTGAATACGGGGAGAAATTCGCTGTTTTCGCTGCTATATCCAAAAAAATTGATAGCAGTATCTTGCTCTAAAGCGATCTTGCCGTCTATGCTCGGCTCCAGCGGGGGCGTGAACGTGACCGGCGATAGAAAATGCGCTTTTTTCAGCGCATGGATCACGGCGGATTCCGCCTCTGGGCTATACTTCGTGCGCACCGATTCGATGGCAGCGACCAACTCCGGGTTGGTCACCGGTTGATTGACATCTATCATAGGATCACCTGATTTCTTACAAAAACGGGCGGCACAGTCGTGCCGCCCGTTTGGATTTTATGCCAGAGAGATGCCGGAGGCGACCATGGCGGTTTTTAGTTTCTCCAGATTTTCCGGGGCCATGTCGCAGAGGGGGAGCCGGAGTTCGCCCACGTTCATGCCCATGAGATTCATAGCTGTCTTAACGGGGATGGGGTTGACCTCAAGGAACAGGTTGTGGACGAGCCCAGTGTGCTTCAAGTGGAGCGCCGCCGCTCTGGCGAAGTCCCCGTCTAAGGCGGCCTGGCACATGTCGGCCACGTCTTGAGGGATGATATTGGCCGATACGGAGATGGTTCCCAGGGCTCCCAGGGACATCATAGGCACTGTGTCGCCGTCGTTGCCGCTCCAGATGTAGAGATCGTTTCCGCAGGCGTCCATGGTGCGGCCTATGAGGGAGAAATCCCCGCTGGCCTCTTTGACGCCGTTGATACGGGGGTGGCGGCTGAGGGTTTTGTATGTATCCACTGTGAAGCCCACGCCGGTGCGGCTGGGAACATTGTAGAGGACGATAGGCAACTCCACCCGGTCGGCAATGTACTCAAAGTGGGCGATCAATCCCCGCTGGGTGGGCTTGTTATAATAGGGCGTGACGATCATCAAGGCATCTGCGCCGGATTGTTCCGCCTTCTCACTGAGCAATAGGGCGGCCTGGGTATCGTTGGAGCTGCTGGCGGCGATGACCTTGACCCGGCCCGCCACGTGGCGGACGCAGAAATCAACCGCCTCGATATGTTCTTCTAAGGTCAAAGTAGAAGCCTCGCCCGTGGTGCCGCAGATGGTGATGGCAGAAGTGCCGTTCTCAATCTGCCAGTCGATTAACTGGGCCAGTTTGGGATAGTTGATGCCGCCGTCTTTGAAGGGTGTACAAATTGCTACGGATGAACCGGTAAATACTGGGGTTTTCATAGTGGAATAGTCCTCCCTATTATTGAAGTTCCCTTAAATATAGCCTTCTTTGCAGAGTAGCTCCGCCGTTAGAACTGCGCCGCCGGCGGCGCCACGGAGGGTGTTGTGAGACAGGCAGATAAATTTATAGTCGTACTGGGTATCGGGACGGAGACGTCCAACGGAGATGGCCATACCGTGTTCCAGATTGCGATCTAACCGGGTCTGGGGCCGATTGTCCTCGTCGAAATAGTGTAAAAACTGTTTGGGGGCGGAGGGGAGATCAAGCTCCTGCGCTCTGCCGGAGAAATTCTGCCAGCAGTCAATAATCTCCGCCTCGCCGGGTTTGGCATCCGATGCGAAGGAGAAGAATACAGCCGCCAGATGCCCGTCAGAGACGGGAACTCGGACGCACTGGGCCGTAAGACCCGGAGATGTCGCAGATTCGATGGCATTGTCACCTACAGCGCCCCAGATTTTCAGGGGTTCCCCCTCGCTCTTTTCCTCTTCGCCGCCGATATAGGGGATCACGTTATCTGTGATCTCCGGCGCTTGTTCCAAGGTCTTGCCCGCCCCGGAGATGGCCTGATAGGTGCAGACCAACACGTTTTTGAGACCGTATTGGGTACGCAGGGGGGAGAGGGGCGGCACGTAGCTCTGGAGAGAGCAGTTGGACTTCACCGCAATAAATCCCCGGCTGGTACCCAACCGTTTTCGCTGGGCCTCGATGATCTGGATGTGATCTGCGTTGATCTCCGGGATCACCATGGGGACATCGGGTGTCCAGCGGTGGGCGCTGTTATTGGAGACCACGGGACACTCGGCCCTGGCGTATGCCTCTTCAATGGCGAGGATTTCGCCTTTATCCATATCCACAGCGGAAAAGACAAAATCCACCGACCCGGCGATTTTGTCTATGTCGTCTACGACTGAATAAACCGTCAGGTCGGCGACGGCCTGGGGGATCTTGCCCTCCACGGCCCAGCGGTTACCCACGGCTTCGGCATAGGATTTCCCCGCACTGCGGGGGCTGGCGGCCACGGCTGTCACGGTAAACCAGGGGTGCTGATCCAACAGGGAGATAAACCGCTGGCCCACAGTACCCGTTGCGCCGAGGATGCCGACGTTATATTGTCTCATGGGAAGTCACGCTCCAAGCTCGAAAAAATCTATAGCACAGTGTATCACACTCGCTTTTTTGTGTCAATGAAAGATGCGGGCACTTGGGGCATGGACGTTTGACTTTGGGCGTGATATAATACGTTTGTTCACTGCCTGTTTTTTGGTGGGTGATTTTGAAAATTTTGTATAACATGAGGTGCAAGTATGTATCAATATGCTGTAAAGACAGACATTGAAGAGGAACGATTTTTTTCCGCTATTAGCGAAATATCACAGGATCTGCAAAGACTACAAAATGAAGCAGGTGCCTTTGTTGTTCTGGAAGTTTCGCCTCCTATAAATTATGTGAATTACATACAGGCTGCGAATCTTAGCGATACAAAAGGGTTTTTCAAAAAAAGACATGTTATTACTGGATATATTATTGAACTCAATATGACAGAAAGAGACGGCAGCTTAACGCACTATGAATACGAGACGAAAGACTTTGAGGAGATAGAGGAAATTTTGGTTGAATACATCAGCCTTTTGAAAACACCCAATTTTTCTGCATGGACGGATGTAAGCAAACATCTTTTTGGCTAGTGCAAAGGTGTCATGCCTAACATTATTTTAGGTGAGACAGCTTTGACCACCCCGTCCGCCTTCGGCGTCCACCCCTCCAAGGAGGGGAATTGACGGGCAAGAAAACAAAACGAAAACTGGTGAATTTATGAAAACAAGCGACTTTTATTTCCATCTCCCCAAAGAACTCATCGCCCAGACGCCGTTGGAGCAGCGGGACGCCTCTCGGCTCCTCTGTTTGGATCGGAAGACGGGGGCCACGGATCATCGGCACTTTTATGAGTTGCCGGAGTTATTAAATCCGGGGGACTGTCTGGTGATGAACGACTCCCGGGTGATCCCCGCCCGGCTATTTGGCCGCTTGGAGACCGGCGGCGCCGTGGAGTTGGTTCTCCTGCGGGAGTTGGGGGAGTTCCGCTGGCTCTGCCTGGGTAAGCCGGGGCGGAAACTGCGGATTGGCACGACGATATCTTTTGGCGACGGGGAGCTGACTGCCGTAGTGGAAGAGGTCTCAGAAGACGGCAACCGGATCGTCCGGTTCCAGTGTGAAGGCATCTTCCTGGAGGTTTTGGAGCAGTTGGGCCGGATGCCCCTGCCGCCCTATATTACGGAGGAACTGCAAGATGCGGAGCGGTATCAGACCGTCTACGCCAAAGAGCCGGGATCAGCCGCCGCCCCTACGGCGGGGCTGCACTTTACGCCGGAACTATTGGAGACCCTGGAGAAAAAAGGCGTCCGGCTGGTGACCATTACCCTCCATGTGGGCTTAGGCACGTTCCGGCCCGTCAAGGTGGAGAATATTGAAGAACACGAGATGCACGCCGAATATTGCATCATCGACGAGAAAGCCGCAGAGCAGATCAATCAGACCCGCAGGGAGGGGGGCAGGGTCATCGCCATTGGGACCACCTCCTGCCGGACGCTGGAATCCCAGGCGAAGCCAGACGGGACGCTGGAACCCTATGACGGCTGGACCAACTGTTTTATCTATCCCGGCTATACATTCAAGTGTATCGACGGCCTGATTACAAATTTTCACCTGCCGGAGAGTACGCTTATCATGCTGGTATCCGCCCTGGCCAGCCGGGAGACGATCCTGGCGGCCTATGAGGAGGCGGTGGAGAAACGGTATCGGTTTTTCTCCTTTGGAGACGCCATGTTGATCTGGTAAAATAGGCGACAAAATTCAGCACCTTTCCCCATGAAACGACAGGGTTTGACAGCCCTAGGAAATACGGGAAATAAAATGGAGGAAATGGCGAGATTATCCTTGCAATGGCTGTTGTGTTGTGATAGATTATTGCTACAAAAACAACGTTTTGATCGGATAAAATAAAATCTTGCAAGACAATAGGTGGGACTTTCTATAGAGATGAGCTGTTGACCCCTCGCACTGTACCCCAATTTTTGTATCATATTAAAAATGGAGGAGTAGACATGGAGCGCAAGGTTAAAGTTCTGATTGCAGATCCCAGCGATGAGTACAGAGGAATGGTGTCCAGGCAATTTCAAGATGAATTGGACCTGGAACTGGTGGGGAGCACTTCCGATGGACGAGAGGTGATTCGAATCGCCCAGGAGCGAAAACCTGACGTCGTCGTCCTGGATATTTTGCTGACCGGTCTGGACGGGTTGGATGTCATACGCCATCTCCGGGATACGGGGGTGAAGGCGTCCTACGTCATGGTATCCAGTTTTTATAAAGACAGCGTTGTCTCTGAGGCTGCGACTTTGGGCGTCGGCTACTTTATGCTCAAGCCCTTCAACGTAGAGACGCTCTTGGAGAAAGTCCGCAGTGTGACCGGCCAGGGGGCCGGATGGACAGGCGGAGCGAATCAGACCGCCGCCCATCGGGGGCAGAGTTTGGAGAGTATCGTCACAGAAGTGATCCACGAGATCGGTGTCCCCGCCCATATCAAGGGATATCAATACCTGCGGGAGGCCATTATTCTGACGGTTAACGACATGGAGGTCATCAATGCCGTAACCAAGGTGCTGTATCCCGAGGTGGCACGGAAATTCAGCACTACTCCGTCCCGTGTGGAACGGGCCATCCGCCATGCCATTGAAGTGGCCTGGGATCGGGGCGACCTGGAAGTGTTGCAGAAGTTCTTCGGCTATACTGTGTCTAATATCAAAGGCAAGCCTACCAACAGCGAGTTTATCGCCATGATCGCCGATAGGTTGAGTTTACAACGCAAAAGCGCACAACAGTAACTATCAAAGCGAAACATGCGCACCCCTGCAATGAACTGCGGTTTATTGCAGGGGTGTATCATTTGTCCGCAGTTCGTGCATGAAGCCGTTTTGACGGAGGGATTGAATCCCGCCGCCGATGACGGTGCTGCCTGCCACAATCACATCGGCCACGACGCCGTCCGGATGGTCGGGGTAGTTGAGAACCTGATACGTGTAGCGGACGGCGTCCATGCCCTGATATGGGGTCAGATCAAACCCTGCCGCTTTTTGTATGTCGTTATAGGCTAAGTAGACGTCTGAAAACTCCTTGGGGATGAGAATTTCCCGCACTTCTACGGGATTCGGATTCACCTGCCAGCCCAATTGTTCGAGAAACGTGACAACATCTTCAGGAGTCTCAACGTGCCGCTCCGGGAACTCCTGATCCCGCCGGCCCGCCAGCAGAACGATGGCACCCAAGACGACGGCCAGGGCGATGATAATGATAATGGCCCGCTTTTTGCTCAGCTTTGTGGTTACGATAAACATGAAAATTCCCCCTTATTTTTCTTGCCGCTGCTATCACTCTATTCCAGGGTGGACACCCTTATGACAGGGGGGAGGTATTTGCAGTGCTGCAAGATTCATAGCTTTTGTGTGCACGGTGGACGTACAGTTTTGAAAAATCTTAACTTTTTCTCCTCCTGGATTTTGCTTTCTGCTGTTAAATTCTTTTCATAAAGAATTTCTTTAGAAAGAAGGCGGTTTATTCGCTATGAGGCGGTATCTACGACAGCCTTTTCCCTCAGGGGAGAAATGGTGGAATTTCGGTGAATGGTGTGGTAAAATGGCGACGTGTTTGGCCCTGATTTTTTGAACAAGACAAGAGAACAGTATGTTATAGGAGTTGAAATTATGTGGCACTGTCCAAAATGCAAACGAGATTTTAAAAACACCAATCAAAGCCATTTTTGCGTCAAACCCGAAACCATTGAGCAATATATAGCCGCACAAGTGGAAGCAACGCAGCCGATACTTTATAAAATTTGTGAAACGATTCGCAGTGCCGCACCGGAAGCTATAGAGAAAATATCTTGCCATATGCCGACTTTTTGGCAAAAGAAAAACCTTGTTCAGCTTGCGGCACACAAAAGTCACATCGGGTTTTACCCCGGCGATGAGGCGGTTGCGGCATTTGCGGCGCAGTTAACCGATTATGAGACAAACAAAGGCTGTATTCGCCTTCCATTGGATCAGCCGATTGATTACAAACTCATTGCCGATGTTGTGCAGTGGAGAGTTGCGCAAATGAGCGGCAAATAAGCAGGTTGTTTATGAAGAGTACGGCTGATTTCTGGCTGTGCTCGGTCTGTTTGATAGTGCCGCCTGCTGGCTATCTATTAAGTTTTTTGGTTGTTTTCCAGTTGCGTCCTTATGAACCCTGTGGCTTGTGCAAAACCGTCAAATATGGTAAAATGCCAACAGAACAATCAATACCACACAAGGAGCGGAGCCATGGAGAGCCTTTTCCTCGTGCTCCGAGACAGGCGATTTCGGAGCAAACTTTTAACCATCGCATTTCCCATTGCGGTGCAGAACTTAATCTATTTTGGCGTCAGTGCGGCGGATACGCTGATGTTAGGGCGTGTTGGTGAGATACAGCTCTCGGCCGCCGCTGTGGCGAACCAGTTCTCATTTGCGTTCATGGTCATCTCTTTCGGCGTGTCCGGCGGATGCGGCGTGCTTGCGGCCCAGTACTGGGGTGCGGGCGACAAGGAAAAAGTCCGCCAGATTTTCGCATTTATGTACCGGGTGATGGCGGTTTTGAGTTTGAGTTTTGCGTCAATTGCCTTCTTTTTCCCAGAGGAGATCCTGCGGATCATTATCACCGACCCGGAAGTCATCGCCTACGGGGTGGATTATCTGCGTATTATGGGCGGCGGATATTTTGTCTGGGGGATTACGGCGTCCACAATCGGTCTGTTGCGGGCCACGGGGACGGTGAAGATCTCCATTGTGGTGTCTCTTGTCTCCCTCATCATCAGCGTTTCGCTCAATTACGTATTGATTTTCGGGAACTTTGGATTTCCGGCCCTGGGGGTCACGGGGGCCGCTATCGGCACAGTGACTGCCCGGGTCTGTGAGTTTATTGTCATAACCGTGTACCTATTTAAAGTCGAGAAAAAAATCGGCATCGGGATTCGGGATCTGTTTTGCAGTACAAAAGGGGTCACAAAGGGCTTTTTAACCCATGGGACGCCGGTTGTGGTCAATGAGATATTCTGGGTATCGGCCCACTTTTTACTGGGTGTAATCATCGGGCGCATGGGCCGGGAGTTTGTGGCGGCAAACGCCATCGGCGGCCTGCTGGTTCAACTGGTGGGCGTGGTGGTGTTCGGCATATCCAGCGCCACGGGGGCGATTATCGGCAACACCATCGGCGAGGGAGAACATGAGCGGGCGAGACAGTACGCAAACGGGATGCTCGTGGTGAGCGTTCTGCTGGGGCTCATGTCTTTTGCAGTCGTACAGGCGGTTAGGCTGCCGCTGATTAGCTTTTACTCTCTATCCGACACTGCCCGTGTATATGCGTTACAGCTCACCCATGTGGTTTCGCTCAATATGATCTTCATGCCGATTGCGGTGGTTTCCCTCATGGGAACCCTGCGGGGCGGCGGGGATACGAAATTCGTCATGGTGGTGGACGCCATCTTCGCCTGGTTGATCGCCATCCCATTGGGGGCATTGGCGGGACTGGTGCTCCACTGGCCGATCTATATCGTCTTTCTGATCCTGCGCAGTGAAGATATCTTCAAGGCCGCCGTAGTTCTCTGGCGGGTGCCGCGGGGGAAATGGCTCCGGGATGTGACACAACGGAACGTGAGCGGGGCGGGATAAACACCCGCCGCCTGCGGGCGGCACCCTCTTTACGAAAGAGGGCGGGGGTTGCATGATCCTTCGTCTTCGCCCTCTTTTATAAAGAGGGTGGCTCCGCAGAGCCGGGTGTTTTCCTTATGTATGGAGAAGTTTATAGTTTGTGAATAGGGAGAATTTTGTGATTGACTATACTAAAAATGAATTGGAAGATGCGTTTAAAGCAATATCTTCTACATTGGGAAAATGCGAAAAAGCATTTGAAAAACTAAACAAAGGAACTTCTCAATATACTTTGATGAAAAGAAGAATTGAAGCGTTTCGGATTGCGCTGGAACTAATTGAAAATAAGTTGGTGAGCGACACCAAATAAGCAGTATTCCGGGCCAAGCATATAGGCCAACACAAAACGGAGGACGAGCATGGCACAAGTTACCCTTACGGGAATCCAAAAAACATATGACGGCGGCGTTGTCGCAGTCTCTGATTTTAACCTCGAAATATCAGACCGGGAATTTATCGTATTCGTCGGCCCCTCCGGGTGCGGCAAGAGCACGGTCTTGCGGATGATTGCGGGGTTGGAGAAGATCACCGGGGGCGAGTTATTTATTGACGGGCAACGGTCAAACGATGTCCCGGCCAAAGAGCGGGATATCGCCATGGTGTTCCAGAACTACGCCTTGTATCCCCACATGACCGTATTTGAGAATATGGCGTTCTCTCTGACCATCAAGAGATTGCCCAAGTCGGAAATCCGCCGCCGGGTGGGGGCGGCTGCCCAGATTTTAGAAATGTCTCACTTATTAGACCGATTTCCGTCGGCCCTCTCCGGCGGTCAGCGTCAGCGGGCGGCTCTGGGGCGGGCGCTGGTGCGCAGCCCGAAAGCCTTTCTCTTTGACGAGCCCCTGTCCAATTTAGACGCCAGGCTCCGGGCCAACATGCGGGCGGAGCTGATCCGGCTCCACCAGCGGATTCAGACCACTTTCGTTTACGTGACTCACGATCAAGTCGAAGCCATGACCATGGGAGATCGGATCGTGGTGATGAAAGACGGATTCATCCAGCAGGTGGATACGCCGGAGAATCTGTATACAAAGCCGCAGAATCTCTTCGTGGCGGGCTTTATCGGCACACCCCAAATGAATTTGTTTGCGGGGTCTCTGCGCCGGAGAGACGGGGAGATCCGGGCAGTGTTCGGCGATGGGCTTTCCATCCCTCTGGCCCAGTCCATGGCGGATCGGGTGAGAAGTTGGACGGAAAAGCCCGTAGTCTTCGGTCTGCGGCCCACGGATATTACCGACGACAAAACAGCAGCGGACAGCCACCCGGAGCGGGCGATCTCTCTGGAGGTGGAGGGGGAAGAGTACGTGGGGGCGGAGCGCACAATCTATCTAAAATCCGGCGGACTCCGGTTGACGGCCGTGATCAAATCCAATGTCACCTCGGGTATGGCGGCGGGTACATCACAGCGTATTGTGCTGGATACGGAGAAGCTCCATATATTTGATCCGGCCACGGAGCGATCAATTTTGTAAAATTCTGTTTCCCCTGTCTTCGGCAGGGGAAATATTTATTATAAAACTGAAAATTTAGTCAAAAAAGCAGTAATCAGCCGAGTTTTTGACTAAATGCACAAAGAAAAGTGTGGGAATGGGATAAGCGCAATCTGGTGAAAATGGCAAAAAACTGGTGAAAATCAGTCGATTTTTGAAGAAAATTACAATTAGTGAAAAAAGTTTACAAAAAAAATTCAAATTTTTATTGAAAAATCCTCGAAAAGAGGTTATTATGTAACTGTTGAAAATCACGAAAGCTTCGATCAATCAAAAATGATAGAGAAAAAGTGAACTGACGAGGAGGGGACGCACTGGTGTCCAGTAGGATTTTTCAAAGTGTCATCGTCCAGATGAAAGAGGCCACGGATCGGGTAATCGGGGTCGTGGACTCCAATGGTACAGTCATTGCCAGCGGAGAATTACCTCTGATCGGCACAAAGTTAGAGGAAGTTAGTTTTCAAGACAGTAACAGGGAACAGATCGTCAGAACTCACGACAGAACCTATAAACTCCTCACGGGGTGGGGAGTCCAGTATGAGTACGCCGTATTTGTAGACGGGGTAGATGCGGTCGCCCGTACGATTTGCATCATGGCCTCCGTCGCCTTTAATGAGGCCAAGTTGTACTACGAGGAAAAACACGATAAGACCACATTTATCAAGAACATTATTTCCGACAACATTCTGCCCGGAGATATCTATGTTCGGGCAAAAGAATTGCACTTTTCTACAGAGGTGTCCAGGGCCGTATTTCTCATCCGGCAGATTGACAAGGGCGATATGAACGCAGTAGAGCTGGTGCAGAGTATGTTCCCAGACAAAGAACGGGATTTTGTCGTATCCATCAGCGAGACCGATATTGTGCTCATCCGGGAAATTGAACCCCATGCAGAGGGGGCGGCGCTGAAGAAGGTTGCCACCAGCGTACAGGAGACCATCGGCACGGACTTGGAGATCAAAACAGTCATCGGTGTGGGTACCCCGGCCAAACATCTGCGGGAACTGGCCGACCGCTACAAAGAGGCCCAAGTGGCCATTGAGGTGGGCAAGGTATTCGACACGGAAAAGACCATCATCCAATACGAGCACTTGGGGATCGGCCGGCTGATTTATCAGTTGCCGGTGACTTTGTGCGAAATGTTTTTGTCCGAAATTTTCAAAAAGAGCCCCATTGATTCTTTGGACCAAGAGACCCTTTACACCATCAACAAGTTTTTCGCAAACAACCTAAACGTATCCGAGACCAGCCGGAAGCTCTTCGTCCACCGCAATACGCTGGTGTATCGCTTAGAGAAGATCAAAAAGCTCACGGGTCTGGATCTGCGGGAGTTTGATCACGCCATCGTATTTAAAGTGGCCCTTATGGTGAAAAAATATCTCAACGCCCAAGAGGCGAAATTGGAAGGAAGAAATACCCCCTCATGATTAGAATGCAAGAAGTTCACAAAGCCTATGACAACGGAACCAGGGCGTTGCGTGGTGTGAGCATCACCCTGGAGGACGGAGAGTTTGCCTTCCTTGTAGGCCCGTCCGGTTCCGGAAAATCCACCATTATCAAGCTTCTCACGGCGGAGATTGCGCCCAGCGAGGGCGTCGTGGAAGTCAATGGATACCGGATAAATCGGCTCAGAAGCAGAAAGAAATCTATGATGCGCAGAACCCTGGGGATTGTCTTCCAGGATTTCCGGCTCATTGAGAAAAAATCCGTCTACGACAACGTGGCATTTGCCATGCGGGTCATCGGGACGCGGGAAAAGGACATCAAAAAGCGTGTTCCCTACGTGCTGGATCTCGTGGGGCTCAATGTGGACACGTACCGCAGGCCGGAGGAGCTCTCCGGCGGGGAACAACAGCGGGTAGCCATCGCCAGAGCCCTGGTCAACAACCCATCCATGATCATCGCCGACGAGCCCACGGGGAACTTAGACCCGGCCCGCAGCTTGGAGATTATGATGCTCTTAGAGAAGATCAATCAACTGGGTACCACGGTGCTCGTTGTCACCCACGAAAAAGAATTGGTGAACCGCTTTGCAAAGCGGGTGATTGCCCTGGACAACGGCAAGGTCATCAGCGACGGAATGGAGGGATATGTGACCCATGAGCAAGAAAAAGCGGAGTAATCTGGGTTATTATATCAAAGAGGGCGTCACCAGTATTTTCACACACGGTTTTATGAGTTTTGCCTCCGTGGCGATTATTGTGGCCTGTCTTTTGATTATGGGGAGCTTTCTGCTGGTCGCCTTGAATATCAATGAGGTAGTGGAGGAGGCGGAGAGTCGCAATCAGATGTCGGCGTTTATAGACGAACGGCTGACAGAAGAAGAGGCCAGAGAAGATGTCCAATGGCGGATCCTGGTGGATCCCAATGTGGCGGATGCCACCTTTATTTCAAACCATGATGCCCTTGCGGCCTTTATTGAAGCCCACGGAGAAGGCATTGTAGAGGGGTTGCCGCCCGATGTCCTCCGCCACCGGATTGTCATCGATTTAGAGGACATCGCCTATATGGTGGAGACCGAGGCACGGTTGATACAGATCCCGGGTATTGATACGATTGTGTTCGATCCCTATATAGCCGGGTGGTTTGTCACGGTTCGCAACGTCTTGGCGGTGGTCTTTTTGGCCATTACAGCGGTGCTGTTTGTGATCTCAATTTTTATTATCGCCAACACCATCAAACTCGCCACATTTGACAGACGGGAAGAAATCGCTATAATGAGAATGGTCGGGGCGACCAAAGGATTCATCCGATGGCCGTTCGTGTTCCAGGGATTTATCCTGGGACTCGCTGGTGCCGTTATGGCCTTTTTTGCACAGTGGGGCATCTACGGATTGGTGGCGGATCAGATATTCCAGGCCCTGGCCGGGAACCTGGTTCAGGTACTCAGCTTTGCTGAGGTAGCCAATTTTATCATGGTGGTTTTTGCGGCTGTTGGCTTTGTGGTCGGCATCCTCGGCAGTGTGCTCACCATTCGGAAGTATTTGAAAGTGTAGGTTCTGCGTCATACTATTGGAGGTAATACATTGGTTATGCGAAACAGACGATTTGTAAAAATAGTTGCAATCTTGTTGGCAGTGCTCATGGTTTTGACCTCGTTCTCCCTGGTTGCGAGCCACCTGTTCGCCCAGGGCAGGAGTTTATGGGAGATTGACCAGCAGATCAACCAGGCCAGAAGCCAGTTGAACAACTTGGAAGGGCAGGCTGCGAACATCAATGCCCAGCTCGCCGGCGTGCAGGAGAGATTGACAGCCCTGCGAACCGAGGAACAGAGATATTTGGAAGAGGTCGCAATCCTCCAGGAAAAAGTGGCCCTGTTAGAGGACAGAATTGCCCTGACAGAAGAGGAGATCGCCATCTATCAGATGATGATCTTACAAAAAGAGCTCCAGGTGGCGGATCTTGTCCAGCAGGAAGAAGAACAGTTAGAGCGCTACAGACAGCGGATTCGGACAATGGAGGAGAGGGGACGGCTCAGCTACATACAACTCCTCTTGACCGCACAGAGTTTCAGCGACCTGATGACGAGAATCAACGATATTAATCAGATCATGGAACACGACCAGCAGATGGCGGAGGAATTGGCACGGTTTCGTGAAATGGTGCGGGACTATAAAGCGGACTTAGAGGAAGATCGTGTCCACTTAGAGATTCTCGTTGCCCAGTTAGAGCGGGATCGGGCGCAACTCCAGGCGGAGGTCGAGGTATTAGAAGAACTCATCGCCATCTTAGAGGAAAAAATCAAGGCAAACGAAATTGAGGCGGCCGAATTACAGGCGGAGTATGAGCGAAACAACGCTATGATCCTCGCCCACGCCCAGAGTTTACAAGATTTAGATGCGGCCCGCAGAGAGGCGATTGCAGAATTAGAGCGGCAGGCGGCGGCAGGGGGGAACCCCGGCGGCGGCGGCATGGGCGGCGCACCGTCACGTCCGGGGACGGGACAATTCATCTGGCCGTCCGACTTTACGAACCGGGTCACCTCGCCCTTCGGCCCCAGAGTGTCTCCCGGCGGGATCGGCTCCACCAATCACCGGGGGATCGATATTGCCGCACCGGGCATCAATGGGACGAATATAATCGCTGCGGCCAGCGGTGTTGTGACGTTCTCCGGCTGGATGGGCGGCTTTGGCAATGTGGTTATGATTAACCACGGCAACGGCTATGTCACCGTCTATGCCCATAACAGTGCAAATCTTGTCAGCCGCGGGGACAATGTGGTGCAGAGACAGGTCATTGCCCGGGTGGGTTCTACAGGGAACTCCACGGGTCCCCACATCCACTTTGAGATCATTCGGAACGGTGTGCACATTAACCCCATGATATATTTCAGTTAGTCCGATAGAGGCGAGCTATGAAAAGACGACATTCTACAGTTCTGGTTATTGCGCTGATGCTGGTAACAGCATCAGCGACTTTGTTGCTCAGTATTTTTGGGTTTCGCATGCTCCTCGGCGTAGACAGTGAGCTCCACAGGGAAGTGCAGCAGATTCGCCAGGTGCGGGAGATTATCGCAAATCGCTACGTGGGCGAATTTACGGAATCTGACCTGACTGATGCGGCCCTCGCCGCTACAGTGGCGGCCCTGGGAGACCCCTGGTCGGCCTATCTGACGCCAGAGGCCTACGAAGCCGTCCTGCGCAATGCGCAGAATCAGCATCGGGGGATGATCGGTATCACGTTCGACCGGGACGAGGAGACGAATCAACCGGTGATTTTCAGTGTCACCCCCGGATCGCCGGCGGAGGAGGCCGGGCTCCGGCCGGGGGATATCATCCTCACCTTGGAGGGGCAAAACGCAGCGGAGTTGGAGACAGAAACCATCCGGCAGATCATTAGCTCCATGTACGGGTACTCCGTCATATTAGAGTTGTTAGACCCGGCTGGGGAAACACGGACAGCGGAAGTTTTTGTAAGACAGTTTTTTGTCGCCCCCGTGACCTATGAGCTGATGGAGGAGACAATCGGTTATATCTATATTGCGAACTTTAACGCCGCCAGTGCGGAGCAAACCATTGCGGCCGTCAATTCGCTCCTGGAAACCGGAGCTGAGAGCTTGATTTTTGACGTCCGGTCAAATCCTGGCGGAGGGGTCGATGAGTTGATTGCCGTCTTAGACCACCTGTTGCCGGAGGGAGACCTTTTTGTCCACTTGGATCCCCAAGGCGGGGAAGTGGTGCGGCGCTCCGGGCCGGATTATCTGGATATCCCCATGGTGGTTTTAATCAACGAACACTCGTTTTCCGCCGCCGAGTTCTTTGCGGCGATCCTGCAAGAATATGAGTGGGCCGAGATTGTAGGGATGCCCACTACGGGCAAGGGCAGAAGTCAGGTGACCATCCCCCTCATGGGCGGCGGTGCCATCCGGCTGTCTACCGGCCGATATTTTACGCCCAACAGGGTAGACCTATACGAGGCGGGCGGTGTGCGCCCGGATCATCGGGTGGAGCAGGACGAGACAGAGAACGATACCCAGTTGGAGGCGGCATTGGCCCTGTTGCGATAGGACTATTTCAACCTGCCGCCGCATATCCTCATGGAGAAGGGGGGTGAGGCGGATGTTGGGACTTTTCTCTGCGCAGACATGGGAAAATCCGGGCTGAATCGCCCGGTGGCGAACTCGCTGGCAAAGAGGATACGGTACAGAAATGGTGAAACGGCCTCTTTTTGGGGGCGCAGCCCTGCACGTGAAACATCGACAGATCGACGGGCTGACATCCCGGCAGAAATTGCGAAGACAATGCATCCTGGCGGAGATTCTCGCAGACGCAGGCGTAGAAAAAGTGGCCGTCTCCCGAGGGACGCCTGCCCATGTGCTGGAAGGGCTTTTGATCCCGCAGATGGATACGAGATACCTCCACACCTATCTGGCCGGCGATGTGGGCGCCTATGTGGCGGAGCGCTCCGGGGCCACGGCGGTCTGTTTTTTCCGATCTGTGGGGGCGGCAGAAGAACGGGTCATTTTAAAATTGGCAAAAGAATTTCGCTACTTACAGATCAGCGCCCAACGAGATGGTGCGGCAGTCTGTCAGGCCTTGCGGCGGCGACACGGCCTGCCTGTGGCAGAGACGCCGACCCCCAGTCAAGTCAAACAGGCGGATTTTGCCCTGGTATTTTCCCTGCCGGGGAGAAGTTTTGTCCTATCTGACCGGTGCCTGACATTTGCACCTGATACGGCGTTACGGGCCGAGCTGCCCGGCGGGCGGGCGATTACGGGACTGGGATTCCGTCTGCCCCGGCAGATCGAAACGGAGCTCCCGGACGGGTTTTCACCGGATCCAATCCTGTCGGAAGCGGCCTTTCGGGGGCTGATTGATCCGGGAAACATTAAAATTCAAGACGTTTTCATTGAGACGCCCGGATTTAAAAGAAAACCCCTTGACAAGAGAGCGGAAACAACCTATACTGTCTAGGGTGTGTTAGTATGTGAAGACACACCTTTCAGATTTTCATTAGTTTAATTTCCCTCATCCCTCATCGCACAATAGGTGCGGTGATATTTTTACATTAAGCGGAAAAGCTTATTTGCTAGGAGCAACACCCAGATATCTGGGCGAAAGGAAGAACGACATGGCAGTAGAAAACAAATTTAAAATGAGCCAGGCCCGCTACGATGAATTGGTGGCCGAACTCAATTACCTGCACACCGTGCGGGAGAAAGAAGTGGCGGAGCAGATCAAAGAGGCCCGCAGCTTTGGCGACCTCTCGGAGAACAGCGAGTACGACGAGGCCAAGACAGAGCAGGGTAAGCTCTACTCGAAAATTGCCGAGATGAAAAACGTCATCGACAACGCCGAGATCATTGAGCGGATTGACCGCAGCAGCGGCGTCTTTTTGGGCAGCCGTGTCACTGTGCGGGATGTGGCTTTTGACGAGAAAGACACCTATGAGATCGTCGGCAGCCAAGAGGCCGATCCCATGCTCATGCGTGTCTCCGACGACTCTCCCATCGGCAAAGCCCTCATGGGCCGGACGGAGGGGGAGACGGTAACCGTCGAGGCCCCTGCCGGTGCATTTCAACTAGAAATTTTGTCTATCGCCAGAGACTAGATACCCCCGAATCGAAGGAGAATACGCAATGTCCCGAGAAAACCGCACCCCAGAGACTGAGATAGAAAATCTGTCCGAGCTCTTGCAAATCCGCCGGGATAAGCTGGCGAAACTGCAAGAGGAGGGAAAAGACCCGTTCCATGTAACGAAATTCATCCGCACGGCCTATAGCCGTGAAGTGAAAGACAATTTCGACGCCATGGAGGGGCAAGAGGTCGCTATGGCCGGGCGCATGATGAGTAAGCGGGTCATGGGCAAGGCGTTTTTCGCCGACATCCAGGACGATCAGGGTCGGATTCAGTTGTATATCAAGGTCAACAATCTGGGTGAAGAGCTGTTTGACGAGTTTCGCAAGTGGGACATAGGGGATATTATTGGCGTGGCCGGGACAGTTTTTCGCACCCAGCGGGGTGAGATCTCCATCAATGTGAGCTCGGTTCAACTGTTGAGCAAATCCCTTCTACCCCTGCCGGAGAAGTTTCATGGGCTCACAAATCAGGAGTTGCGCTATCGCCAGCGGTACGTGGATTTGATCGTAAATCCGGAAGTGCGACGGGCATTTGAAATCCGTACAAAGGTGATCCAGACCATCCGGCGCTATTTAGACGACCTGGGCTACTTAGAGGTGGAGACCCCTATATTGAATACCGTCTCCGGCGGCGCCAACGCACGGCCTTTTATGACCCACCACAACACTTTGGATTTAGACATGTACATGCGTATCGCCACGGAGCTGCACCTAAAAAGGCTGGTGGTGGGCGGCATTGAGCGGGTTTACGAGATCGGGCGGCTCTTCCGCAACGAGGGCATGAGCCCCCGCCACAACCCGGAGTTTACCACCGTGGAGTTCTACGAGGCCTATGCCGACTACAACGACATGATGGATCGGACGGAGGGCATCTTCGCCAAGGCCGCACGGGACATCTTGGGCACCACAGAGATCATGTATCAGGGCCAGGCCGTCAGCTTGGCCGCCCCCTTTGCCCGGATGACCATGGCAGAGGCGGTAAAAATCCACACGGGGATAGATTTCATGGCCATGACCTCAGATGAGGAGGCCATCCAGGCCGCAAAGAAAATCGGCGTGGAGCTGCCCCGAGAGAAGACCTGGGGCAATATTCTCTACGAGTGCTTCGATCAACGGGCGGAGGCGAGTTTGATCCAGCCTACGTTTATATTAGACCACCCCGTGGAGGTATCCCCACTGGCCAAACGGAGCCAGACTGATCCGAGGCTCACAGAGCGGTTTGAGCTCTTTATCACCGGGCGGGAGATGGCCAACGCCTTCTCCGAACTCAACGACCCCATCGACCAGAAGGCACGGTTTAGCCGCCAAGCAGAGATGCGGGAGGCGGGGGATGAAGAGGCCGGAATGATGGACGACGATTTTATCACCGCCTTAGAATACGGTCTGCCCCCCACGGGCGGCTGCGGCATCGGCGTGGATCGGATGGTTATGCTGCTGACAGACAGCGCATCCATCCGGGATGTGATCTTATTCCCCACCATGAAGCCGGAGAGCAATTAGTTTGAACGTTCACTGTATTTCCCCTGTCAGAGGCGGGGAAAATACGATAAAATGCGAATAGCAATTCCAGTGCGGGGGTGATGCGGTGCGTCAGCCCCGCAATTTGAACTTTGGGGGGCGGCATGATGCGAGAGATTACCAGTCGGAAAAATCCCATCGTACAGCACTTGAAAAAGCTGGGGGCAGACCGTGCCTATCGGGACGCCTGCGGGGAGTTCTTGTGTGACGGGATCACCCTGTATCAAGAGGCGATCCAATGGGGGGCGGAGATCACCTGTGTCATCACCAGCCGGCCTGATCTCGGGGCAGAAGCCATTTTGGTGCCGGGGGAGCTGCTTGCGTATATCTCGCCGCTGCAACATCCCCAGCCGATTTTATTTGCCTGCAAAAAAAGAATCCAGACGCCGCTGGAGGGCGCAGACCGTGTGCTGATCCTAGACGGGGTACAGGATCCGGGGAATGTGGGGACGCTGATCCGCTCCGCCAGTGCGTTTTACGTGGATCAGGTGATTTTGGCCGGGGATTCGGCGGATTTATATAACCCCAAGACCATCCGGGCGGCCATGGGGGCCGTATTCCGCCAGCGGGTGTGTAATATGGCGATTGATGAGATTTTAGCGTATGTAAACGAAACGAAAGCAGGGGGCGTCGAGGGCGCCGCCCCCTGCGAGGGGATCACCCTCTTGGGCGCCGCCGCCGGTGAGGGGGGGCGAGATGCAGGCGGGCCGTGGCCGGATCGGGCGGCCATTGCCATTGGCAGCGAGGGGCAGGGGCTCAGCCAGGCCCTCTTGGATATCTGCCACGGCACGGTGCGGATTCCTATGAATCCGGCCTGTGAGTCCCTTAACGCAGGTGTTGCCGGGTCGATTTTGCTCTGGGAGATGTATCGGGGGAGCATATAGATTCCGCTTTGCATTTAATAGTATTTTTTGATATAATCTGGAAAGATAACTCTAACAAGGAGGAGACGGCAATGGCAGAACTGAAATATTGGGTTTGGATGAACGAGCTGGGGATCAATCTTGTAGCGGCCCATCGGGTCATTTCGTATCTGGGCGGGCCCAAGGAGGCCTTCTTTGCCGAACGGGACGATTTCGCCCGGGTGCCGGATCTCACCTTACGGGACTTAGAGGCGCTGTGCAACAAACAGCTCAACAACGTCTACCGGATCCAAGACGACATGCAGGCCATCGGCGGCCGGATTTTGACCCATCAGGACGCAGAGTATCCCCAGCGTCTGCGGGATATCCCGGATGCACCTCTGGCCCTCTACGTCAGAGGCCGTCTGCCCGTGGTAGATGATGAGGCCGCCGTCGCCATTGTGGGGACGAGGCGGTGCTCGCCCTATGGCATGAAGGCATCGGCCAAGATCGCCGGGGAGATCGCCCGCCACGGCGGTGTGGTGGTCACGGGACTGGCGGCGGGGATCGACGGCGCTGCGGCAGAGGGCGCTCTGCGGGAGGGCGGGCCTGTCATCGGCGTGCTGGGGACAGGGGTAGAACGGGTCTATCCGCCCAATCACAAGGATTTATTCGATGCGGTGCTGGAGAGCGGAGCACTGGTCAGTGAGTATCCGCCCGGGGCGGAGCCGCTGGGCCACCACTTCCCACGGCGCAACCGGATTATAACGGGATTATCTTTGGCCCTGGTGGTGCTGGAGATTCCAACGGCCAAGAGCGGGGCTATGCACTCTGTAGACCACGCCCTGGAACAGGGACGGGATATTTTTGTCGTGCCGGCCAACATTGATGCCCCCACGAGCAAGGCCTCCAACGGGCTTATTGACGACGGATTTCAATCGGCCTCTACGGGCTGGCGGGTACTGCGGGACTACACCCGGCAATTTCCCAAGTTGACCCAGACAGAGAAAAAAGCCACAGGAGTAAATACGGACAAACCCCTGGAAAAAGCGGTGGCATCAACCAAAAAAGAACAGGGTTCGACAAAAAAAGTGATTGACAAGGCGGAAAAAGACGGATATATTGACCTACAGGAGAAGTTGAAGGGCAAAAGCGAAGAAGAGCGTGCCGTTGCCGCCTGTCTCGGCGAGGAACCGGTGCATATAGACGATATTATCGCCCAATGTCAGCTCTCTGCCCAACAGGTCAACGCCTGTCTGACGACTTTAGAGATCACCGGGATCATACGGGGATATGCGGGCAAACGGTATAGTTTGAATATATAAAAACAGAAGGAGTCCTACCTACATGGCAAAAGCAAAGCAGAATCTGGTCATCGTCGAGTCGCCTGCCAAGGCCAAGACGATTGAGAAATATCTAGGAAAAGACTTTAAGGTCACGGCCTCTATGGGCCATCTGCGTGATCTGCCCAAGAGTACCATGGGGGTAGATATTGACCACGGTTTCGTCCCGGAATACGTCCCCGTCAAGGGCCGGGAGGATACGATCCGTGAGTTGAAAAACGTCGTCAAAAAAAGCGACGCCGTCTATCTGGCCACTGACCCGGACCGGGAGGGGGAGGCCATCAGTTGGCATCTCAAGGAACTTCTGGATTTGGACGAAAAACGGAGCTATCGGGTCACGTTTAACGAGATTACCAAAAAAGTGGTACAGGAGAGTATCCAGAACCCCCGTGCCATTGATACGGATCTTGTAGACGCCCAACAGGCCAGACGGATTTTAGACCGGATCGTGGGATATAAGCTGAGCCCTCTGCTCTGGCGTAAAATTAAGCGTGGCCTCTCCGCCGGACGGGTGCAGAGCGTTGCCACCCGTATGGTGGTAGAGCGGGAAGAGGAGATCGAGGCGTTCAACCCGGAGGAGTACTGGCATTTAGATGTGATGCTCAACCGGATCGGCAAGCCCGGCACGTTTAAGGCCCGCTTTTATGGAGATCAGGAGAAAAAACGGGAGCTCACCAGTGAGGCCGAAGTTTTAACCGTCACATCGGCCATTGAAAAAGCCCCCTTTACCATCGCCAGCGTGCGCCGGAGAGATCAGCAGAAATCCCCGTCGCCGCCTTTTATCACGTCTACCCTCCAGCAGGAGGCATCCCGGAAACTGGGGATGACACCCCGCCGCACTATGAGTATCGCCCAACAGCTCTACGAGGGGGTGGAGATTACCGGCGAGGGCGCCGTGGGTCTCATCACCTATATGCGTACCGACTCCCTGCGCTTGAGCCAGGAGGCCGTGGCGGATGCCAAACAGTTCATCGAGGGGCGCTACGGAAAAGACTATCACCCGGGAGAACCCCGCCAGTACAAGGGCCGGGGCTCCGCCCAGGACGCCCATGAGGCCATCCGGCCCAGTAACGTGTTTTTAACGCCGGAGGACATTAAAAAAGACCTGACGGGAGAACAGTACCGTCTGTACCGGCTGATCTGGAGCCGGTTTCTGGCCTGTCAGATGCAAAACGCCGTCTACGACAGCGTAGTCATTGACGCCGAGAGCGCCGGGTATATTTTCCGGGCCAACCACGCCTCTCTAAAATTTTCCGGCTTCACTGCGGTCTATGAGGAGGGGAAAGACGACGAGAAAGAGGAAGTCCAATCTCCGCTGCCCGATCTGGCCCAGGGGGAGACGGTCACCCTCTCTGATATGAAACAGGAACAAAAATTCACCCAGCCGCCGCCCCGGTATACGGAGGCGACCCTGGTGCGGGCCATGGAAGAGAAGGGGATCGGCAGGCCCAGTACCTATGCGCCCACCATCTCCACGATCTTAGACCGGGAGTACGCCATCAAAGAGGGGAAACACCTCCGGCCTACGCCACTGGGGACTGTGGTCACAGGGCTGATGAAAGATAAATTCGGCGACATTGTAGACCTTACCTTCACCGCCCGAATGGAGGAGCGGCTGGATAACGTAGAAGAGGGCAAGCGGGAGTGGAAAGCCGTCTTGCAAGAGTTTTACGACCCGTTTTCCCAAGCCTTAGACGAGGCGGAGAAGAGCTTAGACGGCCAGCGGATTAAAATCCCCGACGAGCTCTCCGATGAGGTCTGTGACCTCTGCGGCAAGCAGATGGTGGTGAAATCCGGCCGATTCGGACGGTTTCTGGCCTGTCCCGGATATCCGGACTGTAGCTTTACAAAGCCCATCGTGGTGGAGATGCCGGGCCGCTGTCCCCAGTGCGGCAGCCGGATCTTAAAGCGTACCAGTAAGAAGGGGTACACGTTCTACGCCTGCGAAAAAGGTGTAGAATGCGGATTTATGACCTGGGATGTGCCGGTGGCGGACAACTGTCCCACCTGTAATCAGACCATGTTCAAAAAATCCGGGCGAGGGTTTAAAAAGCCCTTCTGCATCAATGAAAAATGCGCCAACTTCCTGCCGGAAGACAAACGCGGCTATCAAAAGAAAGCCGCCAAATCAGAGGGGGATACCGCCGAGGCGCCGGCAGAGGGTGAAAAAAAGGCCCCTGCCAAGAAATCTGCGGCGGCGAAAAAGAAACCTGCGGCAAAAAAGACCACGACGAAAAAAGTTGCTACGGCAAAGAAGACCACTAAGAAAGCGACGGATTCGGCGTGAGCACGCCTGTGACTGTGGTCGGTGCGGGCCTCGCCGGCTGTGAGGCGGCTTGGCAATTGGCCCGGCGGGACATTGACGTGATTCTAATTGACATGAAGCCGGAAAAGCGGAGCCCGGCCCATGTGCAGCCGGATTTTGCGGAGCTGGTCTGCTCCAACTCCCTCCGCTCTGACCGATTGGAGAACGCCGTGGGGCTCCTAAAGGCGGAGATGCGCCTTTTAGACAGCGTGGTCTTACAGGCGGCGGACGAGACCCGTGTGGAGGCGGGGGGCGCTTTGGCCGTGGATCGGAGCGCATTTTCCGAAACCGTCACCCGCAAGATTAAAGATCATCCACGGATTGCAATTGAGCACCGAGAGGTGACAGAGGTTCCCGAGGGAGATGTGATCCTCGCCACGGGGCCGCTGACCTCTGATGCGTTGGCGGCGGCCATTGGGGAGACAGTCTCTGGGGAGTTTCTCCATTTCTTCGATGCGGCGGCGCCTATTGTCAGCTTTGAGAGCATTGATTTCAACCACGCCTTTTACGCATCCCGCTACGGCAAGGGGACGCCGGACTACATAAACTGCGGATTAAACGAGGCGGAATACCACGCCTTTTACCAGGCGTTGATCGCCGCCGAGACGGCGGAACTGCACGGATTTGAAACGAAACAGGTCTTTGAGGGTTGTATGCCCGTTGAGGTCATGGCGGGCCGTGGGGTGGACACTCTGCGGTACGGGCCGTTAAAGCCTGTGGGACTGGATCACCCGGAGACGGGGGAGCGGTATCACGCCGTGGTTCAGCTCCGGCGGGACAACGCCCAGGGGAGTATGTATAACCTAGTAGGGTTTCAGACCCATCTGACGTTCGGGGCGCAAAAGCGGGTTTTCTCCATGATCCCCGCCCTGCATAACGCCGAGTTTTTGCGCTACGGCGTCATGCACCGAAACACGTATCTGGATTCCCCCAGATTACTAGACCGCTGCTATCGGCTCAAAGCCGAGCCACGGATTCGGTTCGCCGGACAGATCACCGGGGTGGAGGGCTATGTGGAATCTGCCGCATCCGGGTGCTTGGCCGGGATCGAGCTGGCACGGGAACTTCGGGGAGAGCAGGCCATTGATTTTCCAAAGACCACGGCTATGGGGGCCCTGGCTCTTTATATCAGCGATGAATCTGTCACCCAGTTTCAACCCATGAATGTGAATTTCGGCATCATAGAGCCCCTGGGCTACCGTGTGCGGGGGAAGGCCAATAAGAACGCAGAGATTTCAGCCAGAGCGCTGGAGATCATACAGCGCATCCGAGACAGCGGCGCATAAGGGGGAGAATCTATATGAAGATCATCGTAGATGCAATGGGCGGAGACAATGCGCCCCAGGCCATGGTTGAAGGCGGCATTATGGCGGCCCAAGAATTCGGTCTAGACGTGATCCTGGTGGGCCGTGTGGCGGAGATTTTAAGTTGCATTGCACAACTGGGCCACGGGGACTTGCCCAAAGGCATCGCAGTGGCCGACGCCACGGAAGTGGTGACCATGGAGGACGACCCGGCCAATGTGATCCGAGAGAAGAAGGAGTCGTCTCTATCCGTAGGTCTGCGGATGCTCAGAGACGGCGAGGGGGACGCCTTTGTCTCCGCAGGGAACACGGGTGCGTTGTTATCCGGGGCGACGTTAATCCCCAAGCGGATCAAGGGCATCCGCCGGGCGGCTCTGGCCCCTGTGATCCCCAATCGGGAGACAGGCGCCTTAGTCATCGACTGCGGGGCCAACGCCGAGTGTACGCCGGAATATCTGCTCCAGTTCGCCTATATGGGGGCGTATTACGCCAAGAACGTGATGAAACAGAGTAACCCACGTGTGGGATTGCTCAACAATGGTTCAGAACCCGGCAAGGGGACAGAATTACAGCGGGAGACATACGCACTGCTGGAAACGGCGAGGGAATCCGGGAAGCTGAATTTTATCGGCAACGTGGAGGGCCGTGAGGTCATGCTGGGCGGTGTGGACGTAGTCGTAACCGACGGCTTTACGGGGAATATCCTCCTCAAGACCGTCGAGGGGACGGCTATGTGTCTCATGGGGGAGTTGAAAGATGCCCTCACAAAAAGCCCAAAGACCAAGCTGGGCGCACTTCTGGTGAAAAGCGGGCTCCGGGGATTGAAAAAGAAACTGGATCACGCAGAGGTCGGCGGCACAGTGCTCCTGGGGATCTCCAAGCCCGTGATTAAGGCCCACGGCAACTCCACGGCCTACGCTGTCCGCAGCGCCATCCGCCAGGCCCGGGACATTACGGCTTCGGGGATTATTCAGGATATTCAGGACAACATAGACGAGATCAAATTGGAAAAAGAGTAAAAGAGCGTGTAACCATAGGGGCGGCAAATTGCCGTCCTTATTATTGGAGGCAGTATGACGGAATTAGAAAAAAAGCTGGGCTATGTATTTCGGGACAAGTCCATCTTACAGACAGCGCTGACCCACAGCTCCTACGCCAACGAGACCCGCAGCGGAACGGTTCAGTGCAACGAACGGTTGGAGTTTCTCGGCGACAGCATCTTGGGGATGACGGTGGCCAAGTATTTATATCATAATCGGCCCAATATGCCGGAGGGCAAGATGACGAAACTCCGGGCGGAATTGGTCTGTGAGCCGAGCTTGGTTCAAATTGCGGAAAAGCTTGAACTGGGAGAGCATCTCTACCTGGGTAAAGGCGAGAGTTTGGGCGGCGGGCGGCATCGGCCCTCCATCCTGGCCGATGCGGTGGAGGCGATCTTTGCCGCCGTTCTGCTGGACGCCGACATGAACCGGGCAGAGGAGATCATCTTACGGCTTCTGGGCGAGAGCCTAGAGGAGAATCACCCCACAGGAACCCAGGATCACAAGACGGCCCTACAGGAATTGACCCAGAAGAAAAACGGCCAAAATGTGACATATCATCTCTTGGATGCCACAGGCCCCGATCATCAGAAGACTTTTTCTGTAGAAGTGAAACTGGGAGATGAGATTGTGGGAAGCGGTGCCGGGAAGAGTAAGAAAGAGGCTGAACAAGCCGCTGCCGCTGCCGCTTTGCGGTATTTGAGAGTATAATTGGAAATCAATATATACTCTATACTTGAAAAACTTAGCAAAATCAGATATACTACATCTTGTGTAGAAGCGAATTACAAACTGGGAGTGTAGCAGTGTGTATTTAAAGGCCCTTGAGATACAGGGATTCAAGTCCTTTCCGGAGAAGACCCGGTTGACATTTGAAAAACAGATCACAGCCATTGTCGGCCCCAACGGCAGTGGCAAATCTAATATTTCCGACGCCATTCGCTGGGTCATGGGAGAGCAGAGTACCCGTACCCTGCGGGGCGGCAAGATGGAGGACGTGATCTTCGGCGGCACGGAGCGGCGCAACCAGGTGGGCTTTGCCGAGGTGAGCCTCATTCTCGACAACAGCGGCCGCATCTTCCACTTAGACCAGGACGAGGTGATGATCACCCGCCGTTACTACCGCAGCGGGGAGAGCGAATACGCCATTAACCGGGAGACGGTGCGCTTAAAAGATGTCCACGAGATTCTCATGGATACGGGTATGGGCAGAGACGGATACGCCGTCATCGACCAGGGCCGGATCGGTGAGATTTTGTCCTTAAAGAGCGTAGACCGCCGGGATATCTTTGAGGAGGCGGCGGGGATCTCCCGGTTCCGCCACCGGAAAGAGGAGGCGGAGCGCAGATTATACCGGACAGAGGAGAACTTGACCCGAATCCGTGATAAGATCGCAGAACTCTCCCTCCAAGTGGAGCCCTTGCGCCATCAGGCGGAAGTGGCGAAGCAATACCTTTTGCTCCGAGACCAGCTCCGGGCGCTGGAGATATCCCTCTGGCTGGCCCAGTTGGATCGCTTGAAAGAGCAGGCGGTGCAATTAGAGACAGACTATGAGACCGCAAAAGTCGGTTTTCAGGCCGGCCAGGAGGCCCTGGAACAGATGTACAGAGAATCGGAGACCTTCTCCGAGGACATGCGGGAAAAAGATACTCAGGCCGAGGAAGTGCGGCGGCGGGTCGGTGATTTAACGGCCCAGGTGGCCGAGACAGAGAGCGCCGTGGCCGTATTAGAGGCCCAGATCAAAAACAACGCCGAGACAGCGGAGCGTCTCGCCGCAGAGTTAACCGAGCAGGCGGGGCGGCAGGACACCCTGCAAAGCCAAATCAATGAGCGTACGACCCGGATCACTGAGATTGATCAAACCATGGCCCAATGCGCCCAAGAGGCGGAGGCCATGCTGGGCCAAGTGTCCGAGGCGAACCAATCTCTGGGGGATCAGGCCAGCGAGTTAAATGTCATATTACGGCAGGAGGGCGAAGAAAATGTTGCCCTGGCCGGAGAGCGGGAGCGGTTATCGGCCCAGCGGTCATCCCGCCAGGCCCTCTATGACCGGGATACAGTCTGTAAAAAAGACTATGAAGAGGCCCACGGGAAGCTGGAAGAGATTCTGGCAGAACACAAGACCTGTGAGGCAGAACTCAAGGCGGCCCACGCCGAGCGGGAGACCCTGCTCAACATGATCCGGGGCCACGAGATGAAAATGAGCAGCCGGGAGAGCAAGGTCGGCGCACTACGATCTGAGGTCAACAATCTGACCATTGAGTGCGGTGCCATTGAGAGCCGGATCGCCTTGCTCAGTGAGATGGAGCGGGAGTATCAGGGGTTCACCAAAGCTGTCAAGCAGGTGATGCAAGAGGCCGCCCGTGGCAGGCTCAAAGGACTCCATGGCCCCGTGGCCAATCTTGTATCCACAGACGATCCCTATGCTTTGGCGATTGAGACCGCCCTGGGGGGCAGCAGTCAGAATATTATTGTGGACAAGCCGGAAGATGCGAAATTCGCCATCAACTACTTAAAGCGGCAGGAGGCCGGACGGGCCACATTCCTCCCCATCAGTGCCATCCGAGGCGGCCGTCTGTCGGAGAAGAGCTTAGAGAGCAGAGACGGGTTTGTGGGTCTCGCCCTGGATTTGGTGCGGTTTGATGCCAAGTTTACGTCTATCTATCAAAACCTCCTGGGCCGTACCGTCATCGTAGAGACCTTAGACGACGCCATTCAAATTGCAAAAGCCTATGACAACCGGTTTAAGCTGGTGACATTGGACGGTCAGGTCATCAGCGCCGGTGGCTCCATGACGGGGGGATCGTCTGCCAGGACGGCGGGCTTTTTATCTCGGGCCAATGAGCTCAAAAAGCTGGAAGTCAAGCGCCGTACCGGGTTGGAGAAGCTGGAGAAATCAAAGGCGGAGCTGGATGCCCTGGAGCTGGAACTAAAAAGCGCCACCGCCCAGTTGGATGTGAGCCGTGGGGAGCTGCGGCAAGTAGAGGACAGCGTATTAAAATTAGAGGGAACCCTCCACTCCCACGACATGCTCATCGACTCCATACAGGATACCTGCCAGGAGCTGGAACAGGAGATGGCGGACATCCAGACAAAAGTGGCGGCCCATGCGGCGGAGATTGAACGCTTGAAAGCTTCCGCCGCTGCCAGAGAGCAGGCGTTGGCCCAATACCGGGAACAGGCCGATGCCGTTACCCGGGGCCAGACGGATTTAAACGCCGTCCGAGAGTCGTTGCATCTCCAACTGGGGGATTTGCAGGCCAAGCGGGCCTCCCTGGCGGCAGAGCGAGAGGCCGCCCTGCGTTCCGTAGAGGAGCTAAAAGAGTTATCCGGCAGTCTGTCCGGGGATCGGGCGGAAAAACAGCGGCAAATTGAAGCCCTGCAAGGCAGAAGCGCTGAGATGAGTGACCAAGTATTGGAAAAAGAGGCGGCCGCCGGCACATATCGGGCGCAGATCAATGCTTGTAATGAAGAATTAAATCACATCGGCGGGGAAAAGCTGGCCTTAGAGGCCCGCCGAACCAACGCCGACCGGGCCATGCAGGAGAAAAACCGGGAAATTCTCAACATGGAGCGGGAATGTGCCCGCTTGGAGCAGAAAAAGCTGGCCGCCGACATGGAGGAAAAGCAGATCATAGATCGGCTCTGGGACAATTACGAGTTGAGTCACTCCGCCGCCCAGGAAGTCCGGCAGGACTTAGAGAGCGTCCCAGCCGCCAGCCGGGAGGCGGCCCGGATCAAGCAGGAGATTGCGGGACTCGGTACACCCAATATCGGCGCCATTGAGCAATACGAGATTGTGGGTGCCCGCTACGCCTTTCTCACAGAACAGCGGGACGATATTGAAAAGGCAAAAAGCGAGTTGGAGGAGATCATCACCGGAATCACCGGGGAGATGGAGGAGATTTTCACCACGGAGTTCCAGCGGATCAATTTAAGTTTCCAACAGACCTTTACGGAACTGTTCGGCGGCGGCAAGGCTGCGCTGGAGTTAGAAGACGAGACGGATATTTTAGGGTGCGGAATTGATATCCGTGTCCAGCCGCCGGGCAAGAGCTTAAAGACTATCACGCTGCTCTCCGGCGGGGAGAAATCCTTTGTGGCCATCGCCCTGTATTTTTCCATCCAGAAGATCCGGCCCACGCCCTTCTGCGTCATGGACGAGATTGAGGCGGCATTGGACGAGGCCAACGTTCTGCGCTTTGCCCAATACATGCGGGGGCTTTCGGACAAGACCCAATTTATCTCTATCACCCATCGCCGGGGTACCATGGAAGAGGCGGATGTCCTCTATGGCGTGACCATGCAAGAGCAGGGCGTATCCCGGGTGATTAACGTGGATTTACAAGAGGCAGAACAGGCCGTCAGCGCCTGAGCAGAGCCACCCCGCCCTTTGGGCACCCCTCCAAGGAGGGGAATGGAAAGAGATCAAGCCCTTATTCCCCTCCTTGGAGGGGTGGACGCCGAAGGTGGACGGGGTGGTAAAAGCGACGAGAGAGGATAACACATGGGATTCTTTGATAAGATTAAAATCGGCTTAACCAGTATGTTCGACAGCTTTACCGGGGTCAATGAAGATTTCTTCGAGGAACTGGAAGATACGCTGATCCTGGCCGATCTGGGTGTGGAGACGGCCGCATTGGCCATTGAGCGCCTGCGGGAGGCCACCAAGGCCAACGCCCTCCGGGGCGGCGAGGAGCTGCGGGGGGCTCTGGCGGAGATTTTGACGGAGATTCTATCCGTCGGCGATCCCGCCATGCAGTTGGCCTCAACGCCCTCTGTAATCTTTGTCATCGGCGTCAACGGCGTGGGGAAGACCACCACCATCGGGAAACTGGCGGCCCATTATGCCCGCACCGGGAAGAAAGTTCTCCTGGCGGCGGGGGATACCTTCCGGGCGGCGGCGGCGGAGCAGCTCACCATCTGGGCCGACCGGGCCGGGGCGGATATTGTTCGCCACGCAGAGGGGTCAGACCCTGGCGCAGTGGTTTTTGATGCCCTCCAGGCGGCCAAGGCCCGCAGTGCGGATGTGGTCATTGTAGATACGGCGGGGCGGCTCCACAACAAGGCGAATCTCATGCAGGAGCTAGGTAAAATCAACCGGATCATCGACCGGGAGCTGCCGGATGCCAGCCGGGAGACCCTATTGGTGCTCGACGCCACAACGGGTCAAAACGGTCTCCAACAGGCCAAAGTATTCAGGGAGAGCGCCGATGTTACTGGGATTGTTCTGACAAAACTAGACGGCACCGCCCGGGGCGGGATCGTCTTTGCCATTGCCCATGCCCTGGGCGTGCCCGTCAAATTCATCGGTGTCGGGGAAAAGGCGGAAGACCTGATGCCCTTTGATGCCGCACAATTTGTCCAAGCGCTGTTGGAGGAATAGATGTCTATGGAGTTGATCTTAGCCAGCAACAATGAAAAAAAGCTAAAAGAGCTCCGAGAGATTCTCAAGTCGATGGGCCATACGGTTCGATCCCAGCGGGAGGCGGGACTTGATTTTATTGTAGAAGAGACGGGGCGGACATTTTTGGAAAACGCTCGGCTCAAAGCCCAGGCCGTGGTGGACATCACCGGTGCGGCCGCTATCGCTGACGATTCCGGCCTCATGGCAGAGGCATTAGACGGTGCACCCGGTGTGGACTCCGCCTACTACGGCGGGGATTCATGCAAAACAGACCGGGGTCGGTTTGAATATCTGCTTCGACAGATGGAGGGGAAAGAAAATCGTCAAGCGAAATTCGTATCCACCATCGTCTGCATCTTTCCGGACGGCCGAGAGATCGCGGCCCGGGGGGAATGGTACGGGGAATTGCTCCACGCCCCGCAGGGGGACGGAGGGTTCGGCTATGATCCCGTCTTCTATATACCAGAACTGGGACTGACCGCCGCAGAGCTTTCATCAGAGCAAAAAAACCGCCTGTCCCACAGGGGCAAGGCGTTACAAGAATTTAAGGAAAAGTGGGAGAAAGAGTATGTTGACCAGTAAACAGCGGGCACAACTGCGCGGAATCGGGAGCCGTGCCGAGACCATTGTCCATATCGGAAAGGGCGGGATTACCGACACGGTGATCAAGCAGGTGCAAGACGCCCTGACCGCCAGAGAGATCATCAAGGGCAAAGTGCTGGAAAGTGCGCCCCAGACCTCCAGGGAGGCCTGTGATGCCCTGGTGGAGCTCTGCGAAGCCGAGCCGGTGCAGGTCATCGGGTCGAAGTTTGTCCTATATCGGCCCAATCCAAAGCTGAAGCCGGAGCAACGGATCAGACTGATCAAGGAGTAACAACCCATGCGAATCGGGATTTTCGGCGGCACGTTTAATCCGCCCCACTGCGGTCACCTGGCGGCGGCGCGGGCGGCCATAGGGGCCCTGCAATTAGACAGGCTCTACGTTGTCCCCGCAGGGACGCCGCCCCACAAACCCCTGCCGGCGGGGAGCCCTGCCCCCGTGGATCGCTACCGTCTGGCTCAACTCCTGTTTGCGGGAGAGGAACGGGTGCAGGTGTTGGATATGGAGATTCGGCGCCCCGGTCTCAGCTATACGGTGGATACGGTAAAGGATCTCAAGATGCGGCATCCGGGTGCGGACTGCTATCTCCTCTTGGGGACGGATATGTTTCTGTCTCTCGAACAATGGCACAAGCCGGAGGCGCTGGTGGCGCTGGCCACCCCCGCTGTGTTTGCCCGGGAACAGGGGCAGGCGGACGTAATCAATGCCCACATCCGGCAGATTACAGCACGATACGGCATAGAGCCGATACGGATCAATCACGATATATTGGAGTTATCCTCTACGGAGATACGGGACACGCTGGCTGATCGGCAAGGAGTGGAGTTGACGGGGGAGACGGTCTACAGAGAGATCATCCGCCGGGGCCATTATGGGGCAAAAGTAAACTTTTCTTGGTTGAGAGAACAAGTTTATACGATGCTCTCGCCGAACCGGGTGATACATGTTCAAGGCACGGAAGCGGAGGCGGTTCGGCTGGCGCAGCGCTGGGGCGCAGATGTGAACCAGGTGCGAGAGGCCGCCATTTTACACGATATCACCAAAGCATTTGACCTGGCAGAACAGTTGCGGCTTTGCCAAAAGTATGATATGATACCGGACGATATGGAAAAAGAAAGTCGAAAATTGCTCCACGCCAAGACGGGGGCCGCCGTTGCCCGGTATGAGTTTGGCGTGTGTGATACAGTGTTTTCGGCCATCGTCTGCCATACCACAGGCAGACCGGACATGTCTCTCACGGACAAGATATTATACCTGGCCGATTACATTGAGCCGGGCAGAGAGTTTGCGGAAGTCTCCAGATTGCGAGAGTTGGCGTACACCGATCTGGACGCCGCAGTGGAATACGGCCTGGGGTTGAGCTTAGAAGAACTTCGAGCACGGGGCATAGTTCCACATCCACGCACAAGAGAGGCCATAGATTGGTATGGTAGGTGAATCAGGTTGAAGATATTTGGGAGTTCTGGGAAACGGACAGAAAGACGAGAAGACCGGGAAAAGCGTGAGAAGCCGGAAAAACCTGAAAAGCGGATAAAACCGGAAAAGCATGAGAAACCGGAAAAGAAAAAGCGTGAGAAACCGGAAAAACGCAAAGGCGGCCGCCGGGCCCTCAAGGTGATTTTAATTATCCTGTTGGTTCTCCTCGTACTGCTAGGCGGGCTTTATGTCGCATTTCGGATGTGGATTACCCCCCCGGATGTAGAGCAAATTGAGCCGCCGAGACAACATCCACAGGGGATCGACCGTCCGGACGAAGACAGGGAGGAGCAGGATCCTGTTGTAGCCCACGGCTGGCGAGAAAACGTATTTACCATCCTGCTGGCTGGCGAGGACGATGAATTTGGCGGCACGGACGTCATTATGCTGATCCTCTTTGATACGGACAACCATACCATGGAGGTTCTCAGTATTCCGCGGGATACGGTGGTTAACGTGCCGTGGGGCATAAAGAAAATCAACTCTGTCAAAAATATGTATACCCGTTTAGATGGGGACTACGGCCACTATATGGAAGCCTTGACAACTGAAGTGGAAAAACTGGTTGGCCACAGAGCGCACAATTGGGTCACCCTGGATTTGAGAGGATTTATCACCCTTGTCGATGCCTTGCCGAGCGGTGGCGTGTACTTCAATGTACCGGTGCGGATGTGGTATGCAGACCCGTACCAAGATCTTTTGATTGATTTACAACCGGGATATCAACTGCTCACCGGGTATCAGGCGATGCAGTTGGTGCGCTATCGGAGCTATGTGGAAGGCGATATTCAGCGGATCCGTGTCCAGCACGACTTCCTTCGGGCCCTCGCTGACCAGTTATTACAGGCGAGTAATATCCTGCTGGTGGACGATCTGATTCGGATTTTTATGAGCAGTGTGGAAACCGACCTATCCCCGGCCAATCTGGGATGGTTTGCCCGACAGTTCTTGTATTTAAACCAGGAAGATATCCGGTTCCACTCTGTTGACAACACCATTGCCAATATCAACGACAGCGTCAATGGAATCAGTTATGTTACCCTCTATGTAGAACCTTGGCTCCAACTCATCAATGGGTATTTTAATCCCTTTACCTGGATCATCGAAGAGGAAGACCTTGAAATTCTCACCCGGGATCCGGAAACCGGCAACTTTTTTACGACAAGCGGAACGCCCTATCTGAACTGGGGCAGTTAATGATCTAAAAATTAGGAGGAATTCTATGTTATCACCTTTGGAGGTAGCAAAACTATCCGTTCAGGCATTGGACGGAAAAAATGCCAAAGCCATTACGGTATTGAAAACTGAGGGGCTCACGGTTTTGACCAACTATTTTGTCATCTGTACTGCTACCAGCACCACCCACGTCAAAACCCTGACGGATGCGCTGGAAGAAGTGCTGGAGGAGCACGGCGAGCCGCCTCTGCGCAAAGAGGGCTATCGGGCCGGCGGCTGGGTACTCGTGGATTTCGGTTGCGTGGTCGTCCACGTGTTCCTGGAGGAAATCCGTGAGTTCTACAATCTAGAACGCCTCTGGGGCGATGCTGAGGAGATTGTTGTTTAAATGAAATACGATTTTACAGCCATTGAGAAAAAGTGGCAGGAGCGGTGGCTGGCGGAGAAACCCTACGCCGCTGTCACAGGGGATACACGGCCTAAATTCTATGCCCTGGTAGAATTTCCGTACCCCTCGGCCCAGGGGCTTCATGTGGGCCATCCCCGCCCCTATACGGCCATGGATATTATCACCAGAAAGCGCAGGATGGAGGGCTATAACGTCCTCTATCCCATGGGATATGACGCCTTTGGGCTGCCCACGGAGAACTATGCCATTAAGCATAAAGTCCAGCCCGCCCAGGTGACACGGGAGAATATTGCACAATTTCGCAAGCAGCTCCAGATGCTTGGCTTTGGGTTCGACTGGGATCGGGAAGTGGACACCACAGACCCCCGTTATTATAAGTGGACCCAGTGGATATTTCTCCAGATGTTCCATAAGGGTTTGGCCTATAAGGCCAATATCCCTGTCAACTGGTGCACCAGCTGCAAGTGTGTTTTGGCCAACGAAGAAGTCGTCAACGACGGCTGTGAGCGTTGCGGCAGTGAAGTCGTGCGGAAAAATAAGAGCCAGTGGATGCTGAAAATCACGGAGTACGCCCAGCGGCTTTTAGACGATTTGGACGATGTAAACTATATTGAGCGGGTTCGGGCCCAGCAGACAAACTGGATCGGCCGCTCTGAGGGCGCCGAGGTGGATTTTGCTACGACAGAAGGGGATACCCTCCGGGTCTTCACCACCCGGGCGGATACCCTGTTCGGTGCCACCTATATGGTCATCGCCCCGGAGCACGAGATGCTGGCCAAATGGATGCCCAAGCTCACCAACGCCGGAGAAGTGAAAGACTATCAGACCCAGGCGGCCAAGAAGAGCGATTTTGAGCGGACGGAGCTAGCGAAGAACAAGTCCGGTGTACGGCTCCAAGGCGTTGCGGCCATCAACCCCGTCACGGGGGAGGAAATCCCCATTTTTATCTCCGATTACGTCCTCATTACCTACGGCACCGGGGCCATTATGGCCGTGCCAGGCCACGATGAAAGAGACTGGGAATTTGCCAAGAAATTTGGCTTGCCCATTATAGAGGTAGTACAGGGCGGAAATATTGACGAGGCCCCCTATACGGACTGCGACACGGGCCTGATGATCAACTCCGGCTTTCTAAACGGCCTCACAGTGGAGGCCGCCAAAGAACGTATGGCCCAATGGCTCATAGAGAAAGGCCTGGGGGAGAAAAAGGTCAACTTTAAACTCCGGGACTGGGTATTCTCCCGCCAGCGGTATTGGGGTGAGCCCATCCCCATTGTCCACTGTGACAAGTGCGGCCATGTGGGCCTGCCGGAGAGTGAATTGCCCCTCCTGTTGCCGGAAGTGGAGAACTACGAGACCACGGACACGGGAGAATCTCCCTTGGCCGCCATGACGGAGTGGACGTCTACCACCTGTCCCCAGTGCGGCGGCCCAGCCACGAGAGAGACGGATACCATGCCCCAGTGGGCCGGCTCCTCCTGGTATTTCCTGCGCTACATGGATCCGAAAAATGATGCGGCCCTGGTGGGTCAGGACGCCGTCAAATACTGGCATCAGGTGGACTGGTACAACGGCGGCATGGAGCACACGACGTTACATCTATTATATTCCCGGTTTTGGCACAAGTTTCTCTACGATCTCGGGATCGTACCCACTAAAGAGCCCTATGCTCGCCGCACCAGCCACGGCATGATCCTGGGCGAGGACGGGGAGAAGATGAGCAAGACCAAAGGCAACGTAGTCAACCCCAATGACGTTGTGGCGGAGTTTGGGTCGGATACGTTTCGTCTCTATATCATGTTCATCGGCGATTTTGAGAAAGTTGCGCCCTGGTCGTCTCAGGCGGTCAAGGGGTGTAAGCGCTTCTTAGACCGGGTCTGGAACATGGCGGAGACACGCTTAGCGGGCGGCGAGGCCCACTCGCCGGAAAATGAAGTGGCGATCCACCAGGCCATCAAAAAGGTGGGCGAGGACATTGACCACATGAAGTTCAATACCGCCATCGCCGCATTGATGACCCTGGTCAATACGTTTGCCGATACAAAGCCAAACCGGGGGGACGTTAAGACCCTGCTTACGCTCCTATCTCCATTTGCCCCCCACATTGCCGAAGAGCTGTGGGAGACCCAGGGTTTTGCCGGCACCGCTATGAGCGCCCCCTGGCCCCAGTATGACCCGGCGAAACTGGTGGCGTCGGAAACAGAGATCGCCGTCCAGGTGGGCGGGAAACTCCGGGCTTCCGTCGTTATCCCCATGGATGCCGAGGAGACCCAAGTGCTGGAGATCGTAAAGGAAAACGAGAAAATCCGACGGCTCTTAGAGGGGATGCAGATTGTAAAAGTCATCTATGTGAAGAATAAACTGGTAAATCTGATTCTAAAGCCCCTGTAATTATTTCCTTGACAATTTGGGTCTGAAAGCTTATAATCTATAGTGCGAAAAGAATGTAAAAAGCCATGATGATTGATATGGCCCTTAAAACGTCCGACATGGACGTATTTGGAGGGAGGGATATAAGTGTCGGAAGTCCGAATAAAGGATAATGAGTCCTTAGACAGTGCGTTAAAGCGATTTAAGCGCAACTGCGCCAAGGCGGGTGTGCTCTCTGATCTACGGAAGAAAGAGTACTACCAGAGCCCCAGCGTAAAGCGCCGCAAAAAGTCCGAGGCGGCCAGGAAGAAGAAAAACAAGCGATTTTAACAAAAACGACCCGGAGTTGGCGAAAGTGCCTACTCCGGGTTTTGTTTGATGGCCTAGTAGATTGAATTGGTATTATAATCAACGCAGTCATATAAAAACTAAAAACTCTGTAACCGTTACGATTACAGAGTTCTTGTTGGTACGCCCGGAGAGATTCGAACTCCCGACCTACTGGTTCGTAGCCAGGCACTCTATCCAGCTGAGCTACGGGCGCATAGCACTTGAACATAATAGCACGACCTCCGGCAAAATGCAAGGTCTTTTTTTCTGATTTTAGTGTTTTCCTGTTTTGCCTATGCAAACATTGTTATCCGCCGCTCAAACCCGCTCGGCTCTTCGATCCAACAGCAAGTTCACTACAAGCCCCAACGCCACGAGGACGCCGCCCGCCAAAATCTGCCGTGAGAGCACGCCTAAGATCAGCGCATCAATGAGCAGTCCGGCAAATACTTGTCCGACAAACAGAAACAGAGAGAGGTAAAAGGCCGATATCTTCGCAACGGTCATATTGGTGAGCAGAACAACGACCATCCCAATGGCGCCGCCGAGATAGATGTACCACATGGATACGCTCCCAAAGTTCAAAAGCCCCGGCTCCCCTCGGCCGAACAGCAGGAAAATGGGGACGGCAACGAGAAGTCCCACGACATAGTTATAAAACGTACTGATTTGCACGCTGGTGCGCTCGGCAAGCTTTGCGTTAATTGTACGGGACACCACAACTGTAATCCCGCCGCCAAAGGCCGCCAGGACGGCAAACAGTTCAAAGTTGTCCAGCATGACCGCTATCCCGCCTAAGATAATCAGCAGACCGATGATCTTCTCTTTGCGAAATGGATGCTGGGGCATCCCCAGCCAGCCGTATTGATCGACAATCAGCCCGGAGACGCTCTGACCAAACAGTCCAAGCGCCAAAATGGCGGACACACTGATCCGCCCAAAGGCCAGGTTGGCAAATAGAACGTTTAACACACCGATAGCGCCGCCCAAGTAGAGGCCCCAGTGCTGCCGGTTGGAAAACGGCCGCTCACGCCGGAGCCAGACCAGCAGCGCAATGAGGGGCAATCCGACAATATGTACCACCACCGTAGCGGCGTGCATACCATGTTGGCCCGCCAACCCGCCGTTGACGAGAATCATAACAGAGATGAGTGCCCCCATCAATAGGGATAACAAATAATACATCGTTAATTTATAATCCTCTGGAATAGCGCCCGGCAGGCCCGGGTAAATTCCTCTACGCATGGATACTGATTGTCTAAGGTGTAATCACAATGTTCCCGGAAAAACGAATCTGGCTTTTGGCTCATAATTCGTGCTCTGGAATTCTTTGGATCAATCCCTTCCCGCCTGCAAATCCGCTCTACCCGTTGCTCTATCGGGGCAATGATCCCCACCACGGCAGTACACCAGTCTGCGATTCCGCTCTCAATGAGGGCCACGGCGTCAATGGCCGCCACTGCACCGCCCTCTGCCGCCCAATCCGCCATGCGCCGCCGAACTTCGTCCCGGACATAGCCGTGGGTGATCTGATTCAAATCCAAAAGTGCCTGGGGATCGTGAAACACGATCTGGCCCAAGGCACGGCGATCCAGTTTGCCGTCTACCACCACACCGGGGAACCGGGTATCAAGCTGATCCAACATGGGCCCGCCGGCCGCCGCCAGTTCATGGTACACCTGATCACAGTCGATAACATGAGCCCCCATCTCGGCCAGGACTTGTAACGCCGTACTTTTCCCGGCGCCGCTGCCGCCGGTCAGGCCGATTACTGTCATATGCGCTTACGCCTCTTCTCCGACCATGCGCATTTTCTCCGCCTGATCGGCCGTGATGAGGGCGTCTAGCACCTCATCCATATCCCCATTTAGAATCTGCTCGATCTTATACAGCGTGAGTCCGATCCGGTGATCCGTCACCCGGCCCTGGGGATAGTTATACGTGCGAATTCGCTCACTCCGATCCCCGGTGCCGACTTGGCTCTTCCGCTCGGCGGCCAGGGCGGCGTGTTGTTTGGCCTGTTCCGCCTCGTAGAGGCGGGAGACCAGGATTTTCATGGCCCGATCCCGATTCTTGTGTTGACTGCGCTCGTCCTGGCATTCCACCACCGTACCTGTAGGCACATGGGTGATGCGAATGGCGCTCTCCGTCTTATTGACGTGCTGGCCTCCAGCCCCGGAGGCCCGGAATGTATCAATCTGAAGATCGGCGGGGTTGATTTCAAAATCCACCTCTTCCATCTCCGGCAAAACCGCTACCGTCACCGTGGACGTGTGAATCCGGCCCGACGCCTCCGTATCCGGCACCCGCTGAACCCGGTGGACACCGCTCTCGTATTTGAGCCGGGAATAGGCTCCGTCCCCTTGGATCACGAAGCTGACCTCTTTGATGCCACCCAGCTCCGTCTCGTTGATGTTGGCGATCTCCGTTTTCCATCGGCGGCTCTCGGCGTACATGGTATACATCCGATACAAGCTCTGAGCGAAGAGGGCCGCCTCCTCGCCGCCAGCTCCGCCACGGATTTCCACAATGACATTGCGGGAGTCGTTGGGGTCACGGGGCAGGAGCAAAATCTGGAGTTCATCCTCCAAGCGGGCCATCTCGGATTTGGCGGATTCCAGCTCCTGTTGTACCATCTCTTTGAACTCCGGATCGTCCAGTTTGTCCGCCAAAAGCGCCTGGGCCTCCTCGGCGGCCTCGGCCTGTTTGAGATAGGCCCGATACGTCTCTACCACCGGCCCAAGCTCCTTCTGCTCCCGGGATATCTTGGTTACCGCCGCCGGATCGTTATAGACCTCGGGACTGGCCATCCGGGCCTCGAGTTCTTGATATTTTTCTTCTACTAATTTGAGTTTATCCAGCATATGATTGGTTTCCTTCTGAAAATTTTCATTCCTTCACATGATATAATAACACATCTTGTCAATAACGAAATCAAAAATTGATCCTTTTAAATTCTAAATGGTAATTGTTTAAGTCCCATGATATAATATTTTACAAAAAAGAGGTAGTTACAGTGCGGCGACAAGTGTGGATTAAAATCTTTGCAAGCTCGTTGATTATTCTTGTTTTTCTCGGGATGCCTACGCCTGTATTGGCGAATGGTCCGCCACCGCCGCCTTGGCTAGAGATTGATGTGAGAAATTTGCCTGAAGATGCTATCTTTGCCGACATATTGATACGAATTGGAGAGGTTGATCCAAACTTTATCGGCGTGAATAAAAACAATCTCTCACTATTTGGCTTGTCTGCACAGGCCGAAATTGTGGGTTTTAATGCAAATGGTTTTATGAGTTTTACATTTCATTATAGAGATGCTGTTGCCGAAATTTACACAGATGAACACAAGGTCGTGTTTGCCAGAGGGGAGTGGTTTCGAGAGCTTGAAGGGCAATTTGGAGACTTGCGTAGAAACTATAGCGACATGAAAATTGCACTTTTGGACTACGCCGGCAATGTAATTTCTGTCTCTGATCAGTTTACCCTGCCAAGAGAACTCGAAAGAGGAATGCCTGTTACTTTTCGTGGACTATCTTACGACCATCAGACCGGAGAGGTCAGAGTGTTTGCACATGTGAACTCTCTTGCTATGGCATTCAGGATCATCTTCATTGTTGTTATTGTGTTGCTTTCTATAGGGATAGAGGTTGTAACGGGTCTCTTCTTTAGATTTTCTCGGAGAAAGCTTGGACTTATTCTCTGCGTCAACATGGGAACACAAACGGCGATGTGGATTGCCTATTTTGGATTTATGTGGCAGTTGCCGCATATCGTTGCAGTTATCATTCTCGAAGTGTGCATCTATGTCACGGAGTTTGTTGTCTATCGCAAGAGTTCGATTATGGCGGATGAGAGTACGCATAGAATCCTGCTATACACAGTTATCGCAAACACGACTAGCCTCGTTTTGGGAATAGTTGTTTTTTGGGGATAACAATAAAGAAAAAAGCGTCGAGCGCAAACAAAAAATCCGAACATTTTCCCAGAAAGGAAAAAGTTCGGATAATTGGCATTTGGAGCGGGAGACGAGATTCGAACTCGCGACTTTCACCTTGGCAAGGTGACACTCTACCACTGAGTCACTCCCGCATACGCTCTGGATATTATATCAAAAATTCCGCCCCTGTCAACCCTCGGGATACGCTTTTTGGGCAAAAGCAGAGGCCGATGTCTCCATCGGCCCGCAAGCTTTTATTCGTTTTGCCTATTTACGTCTGAACAGTCCTACGACGAAAATCACGAGGCAAGCGCCGGCAACGGCGACGAGAAGTTGTACGATCATCCCGCCTCCAATGCCCAATTGAGAAGCGATAAAACCGCCGACCACTGCACCGACAATACCAAAGATAATGTTCCCCAGCAGGCCGCTCTTGCTCTTCATAATCAGGCCTGCAAGCCAGCCAATCACTGCGCCGACCACCAAGAAGATCAATATTGAGATAAGCATAAAGACAATCTCCTTTCTTTCTTATTTGCCATGTAAAATATTCCCTTGCATTATATGCAGTATATGTGCATTTGTCAACGAAAATTATTGTATCCCGCCGCCAAACATGCTATAATACCTACACTACAACCCACAGAGATCGGAGGCGCACGGTATGGGACACTTGGTTATCGCCATCAGCCGGGAGTTCGGCAGCAACGGCAGAGAGATCGGAGAATTGGTCGCCAAGCGGCTTGGTATTTCCTACTATGACAAAGTTTTACTGCAACTGGCGGCGGAGCGGAGCGGATTGTCACCGGAGTTTATGGAGCGCAACGAGGAACAGGCCTCCTCCAGTTTTCTCTTTAACCTCTCCACAGCCGCCCATTCGGCCTCTAACTTTTTCTATCAATACGATGTCCCCCTGGGGGACAAGGCCTTCTTCGCCCAGGCGGAGGTCATGCGGGAGCTGGCCGAGCGGGAGGCCTGTGTCATCGTGGGCCGCTGTGCCGATTACGTACTCCGTAACCATGACCGGTGCTTGAAAATCTTCCTCCGTGCGCCATTGGATCACCGGGTAGAGCAGGTGGCCAGAATCCTCGACCTCACTCCGGACGAGGCAAAGGCCCGCACCCTGCGGATGGATAAGGGCCGGGCCAACTACTACCGCCACTACACGGGGGAACCCTGGGGTACCGCCCACAACTACGATCTCACCGTCAACACGGCCCTCTCCGGCACCCGTGGCGCCGTAGACGTCATCTGCACCATGGCCCGGGCTATAGAGGAGGCCTCCACACTGCCGCAATAGTGCCCTTAAAGCTCCTTTTTCAAAGGAGCTGTCGGCGGAGCCGACTGAGGATTGCTCTTGATCTGCTACACTAGAAAAAACTTCATATTACACGTTTGCAGGGGAACTCCTCGGAGTTGAGAAGGTAAAACCTGACCCTTTGAACCTGTTGGCTCACACCAGCGTAGGAAGCAAATCGAAACAAGTCGTGACGAACGCTCTCTTCATCGCAGAGGGCGTTCTTTCATGTTTTCCTGCCGCAGGCGGGGGAACACAGTAAAAGTTTATTAAATGGAGGAGCGGAAATCATGTCATTTTCAAGAGGCCTGAAAGCAAGAGCGGAAAAAGTCTGGGAGGACGGGTACAATCACCCCTTTGTACAGGGGCTGGGTACGGGGGCGCTGGACAAGGAGAAGTTCAAGTTCTATCTCCAGCGTTGAATTCGAATACCTGTTTTGGGACATGGCGTATCAACAGCAGATGTCGTATTGAAAAAATTATCTTGTGTTTTCCGGTACCTTTGGATTATACTAGGAGAAGTGAAATACGGCGTACAGTCGAGTAATTTGGAGGAAACAGTATGCAACATAACACACCGCTTACCCATATGGCGGCAAGGGGACGCTTGCTGGCCACGGAGATGGTCCACCGGGCGGCGTCCGGCCACCTGGGAGGATCGTTGTCCGCCATGGACATTCTTGCCCTCCTATACGGCGAAGTCCTGCGGATTGATACAAAAACCCCCCAGGATCCGGAGAGAGACCGCTTTGTGCTCTCCAAGGGCCACGTGACCCCGGCCCTGTATGCGATCCTGGCCCTGCGTGGATTTTTCCCGGAGACGGACTTGGCCCTGTTCCGCCACATCGACGGCGACCTGTCGGGCCATCCGGATATGAAGCATGTGCCGGGGGTGGACATGTCCACCGGTTCTTTGGGTCAGGGGATCTCCGCCGCTGTGGGCATGGCCCTGGCGGGGCAGATGGATCAGAAAAGCTACCGGGTCTACACACTCTTAGGCGACGGAGAATTGGGCGAGGGCCAAGTGTGGGAGGCGGCTATGGCCGCAAATAAGTACAAGCTGAGCAACCTGACGGCATTCGTGGACGTAAACGGCCTCCAGATTGACGGCCCCACCGCCCAGGTCATGCCATTGGAACCCCTCGGCGATAAATTCCGAGCCTTCGGCTGGCATGTGATCGACGCCGACGGCCATGATTTTGCATCGCTCCGCAGTGCGGTCACCGCAGCACAGCAGCACACAGACGGCCCCACTATGATCCTGGCGAAAACCGTCAAAGGCAAGGGGATATCCTTCATGGAACACGTTGCGGGCTGGCACGGCAAGGCCCCCGGAGACGAGGAATACGCCGTAGCCCGTGCCGAGCTGGAAGCGGCCCTAGAAAGATTGGAGGCATAATCATATGGCTGAAAAAATTGCAACCAGAGCGGCCTACGGCCAGGCCATCGCCGCCCTGGGAAAGACCGACCCAGATATCGTGGTGCTAGATGCGGACTTATCAAAAACCACTATGACCAATACATTTGCTGAAACATTTCCGGAGCGGTTTTTTAACATGGGCATCGCCGAGTGCAACATGGCCAGCGTTGCCGCCGGCCTGGCCGCCAGTGGGAAAAAGCCCTTTATGAATACCTTTGCCATCTTCGCCGCCGGACGGGCCTGGGAGCAGGTGCGTAACTCTATCTGCTATCCTGGCCTGAATGTCAAGGTGGTGGGGTCCCACGGCGGCGTATCCGTCGGTGAGGACGGGGCCACCCACCAGTGTACGGAGGATTTCGCCCTCATGCGGGCCATCTCCGGCATGACGGTCTTGAGCCCCTGTGACGGCCACGAGATGCGGGAGGCTGTGAAAGCTCTGGTCAACTTTAACGGCCCCGCCTATCTGCGGTTGGGCCGTCTGCCGGTGGAGACCGTCACGGATGCCATCCCCGGATACAAATTTGAGATCGGCAAAGGCGCTGTCTTGCGGGACGGCAGTGATGTGACCATTGTGGCCTGCGGGATGAATGTCCAGATGGCCCTGAAAGCCGCCGATATTTTAGCGGCGCAGGGGATCTCTGCCATGGTCATCGACATGCATACCATCAAGCCCCTAGACGAACCCCTCCTGCTGGAGGCGGCCAAAAAGACCGGTGCGATTGTGACCACAGAGGAGCACAACGTCCTGGGCGGACTCGGCGGTGCCGTGGCCGAATTTTTGGGTGAGCACTATCCCGTCCCCGTCATCCGCCACGGCGTCATGGATGAGTTCGGCCGCTCCGGTACGGCAAACGCCGTCTTAGCGGCCTACGGGATCACCCCCGAGGGAATTGTAGAACGCACCCTTGCGGCAGTCGCTGCAAAGAGATAATAACGAAAAAACCGGGGTATCCTTTGATTTTTAGAGGATACCCCGGTATATCTTTTCATTCTACCAAGGAGACACCCAATGAAACACTACATTGACCTGCACATGCACTCAACTTGCAGTGACGACGGGGAGTTTACGCCGTTGGAGTTGGTTCGCCAGTGCGAGGCCGCCGGGGTTCGGATCATGTCCATCACAGACCACAACTCTGCAAAGGGGAATCGGGAGGCGAGAGAGGCGGCGGAACAGCGGGGAATCCGATATATCCCTGGAATTGAAATCGACTGTGCCTTTCAGGGCAGGAATCTGCATCTTTTGGGGTATGGGATCAACCCAGAGAGCCCGGATTTTGCGGCGTTAGAAACGCAGATTTTGGCGGACGAGCGCAAGGCATCCTGGGAGCGGCTGGCCCTGACCCGTCAACTGGGATTTGATATTTCCGAAGAAGAGTTAAACAAAGTTTCAGATATTAATGACCCCGCCAAGATGTGGAACGGGGAAGTGTTCGCAGAAGTGCTGTTAGAAGAGGCGGACTATATGGACCATCCGCTGCTCCGGCCCTATCGGCCGGGCGGGGAGCGGAGTGAGAACCCGCTCGTCAACTTCTATTGGGACTATTACGCCCAAGATAAGCCCTGTTATGTAGAGATCAAGTTCCCGCCGCTGGAAGATGCCATTGCTCTGGTGCGGGACAACGGAGGCAAAGCGGTTTTGGCCCATCCGGGCAATAATCTAAAGGGCCGCTTGGAGCTGTTCGACGAGATCGTCAAACTGGGCATTGATGGGGTGGAGGTCTTTTGCAGCTATCACGACGAGAGGGCCGCCAAGTATTTCTACGAACAGGCTGTGAAGCACGCCCTCCTCGTTACCTGCGGGAGCGATTATCACGGGAAGACGAAACCGTCGGTCAAACTGGGGGAGACGGGGTGCTGGTTCGATCCCCGGGAGATTGAGCGGCAGTTGAATTTGTAATTACAGTTATCGTACAGTGAAAAACCATCGCAGTGTAGCGCTACACTGCGATGGTTTTTGTTTTTGCACGGTGATTTGCTTTCCTACTCGGCTTCCGGTTCGATCCGCTTTTTGTGTTGGATAAATTCCGGTATGTACATCAGCGTTGCGCTCAGGGCGCAGATAATTGTGGAAATCAGCAGGACATAGATCACCCAGATGGGCAGGCTGGGGAATAGGGCGATCAGGATCATGGAGGTGTAGAACAGGGCGGTGGTCAGTTTGCCGAACCATTTGGCCCCTTCCAACCGGACACGGTTTTTCACCAGATAGGCACTAAAGAGCATGATGGTCAATTCTTTCAGCGCCAAAATCGCAAAGAGGAACCAAAATTCAGAGAGGTGTATAGCGAAGAGTACGCAGACAGAAATTTGGGTCAACTTGTCAGCGGCCGGATCAAGGGCTTTGCCCAGATTTGTGACCCAGCCGAACCGCCGGGCCAAAAATCCGTCTAACATATCCGTCAGGGCGGAGAGGATCAAAAGAAGCGCTGCGGCGAACATGTTGCCCTGGATCACTTGGAAGATAAAAAACGGAATCAGCGCAATTCGAAAACTCGACAAAATATTGGGAATGTGTCGCATCGCTCGCCCCCCTCTCTCTATTTTACCCGATGATTTGCTTCAACCTTTTGTTTCCCCCGCTGATGGCGGGGGAAACAAAAAAATAACTCTAAAGGGAATACTTTCAAGAGTATACACTATTTTGTCTATTTTTGCAATCCGTTGTTCGATTAGAGTTTCATTAGAATTTTTTGCCCTGGCAATGATGTGACGAAAATGAGAAATTGACAGAACCAAGTGCGTCATGTATAATAATTGGGTACGTTAATTAACGGATAAGAATAATTATGAAAAGAGGAGTTAGTTATTTTGAAAAGTCTAAAAAATGTACTGCGTATAGGTGCACTTGTTTTGGCGCTCGTCCTGGTCTTAGGTGCCTGCGGCGGGGGAGGCGGCACTGCGGCCCCTACAGGAACCTACGTATGGGAAGATGGGACGCCGGGGACATTTACATTTACCGGAGATTCATTCGTGGCATCAATCCCGCTCAGCGAATTGGAACTTGATGACATGCCGGGTGATTTCTCCATTAGAGGGGACTTTTCCGTTGATGCAGGCGCTGAGACAATCAGTTTCACCATTGATGAAGACGCTCTGAGAGAAGACGCATTGCAACTGATCCAGGACGTGTTCGAACAAGATCCAGAACTGGGAGCGCTCATGGAAGATCCTGAATTTGCAGAGATAGTTGAGGCGCTAAAGGATAATGCGTTTGAGTTCGTTCTCAGCACTCTTTTAGAAGAGATTGGAAGTGTAGAGCTTCGCTTTGAAGGTGACTTTGATCGGCTGATTGACCCAGATGGTTCCATACTTGTAAGACAATAAGCAATTTGAGTTTTGAGACTGACGCATATCTCTTTGCAGATATGCGTCAGTTTTGCGTTTTATCTGATTTCATTGACATAGGGCTTTACTTTCATGCTTTACTGTTGTAAAATGTAAATGTGCTTTCCCAGCGCAGGTAGAAAGCATGAAAAAGCACCATAGCAATAGGAGGAACCAGCGTGAACAGACATACAAATAAACCACGTTACATGGGCGTGTATGATGCCATTATGACAGTAGAGTCCGTGGAGGAGTGTATCCAGCTCTTTGAAGACCTGTTGAGCGTCACAGAACTGCGGGCCATGGAGCAGCGGTATCAGGTGGCCAAGATGCTCCACAGCGGCATGATCTACGGCGAGATTCTAGATCAGACCGGGGCCAGCAGCGCCACTATCAGCCGGGTCAACCGCTCTCTCCAATACGGAACTGGGGGCTATGAGGTCGTATTCAACCGTCTGGCAGAACAAGAGAAAAGCGAATGAGCGCCTATGAGCACTTAGCGCATTTTTACGATCAACTGACGGAGGACGTAGACTATACTGCCCTGGCCGACTACTACGCACACCAGATCGCAGCGGACGGGCGAGTGCCGGAACTGGTGCTTGATCTGGCCTGCGGGACGGGGCGGCTCACCCGGTTGCTGGCTGAGCGGGGCCATCAGATGATCGGTGTGGACGCCTCCGCCCAGATGCTGTCCCAAGCGGCGGCCCAGGGGGGCGATATCTTGTATCTCCACCAGTCTTTGACCGAACTTGATCTATACGGGACGGTGGATGCCGCTGTCTGCTCCTTAGATGGGATGAACTATTTATCGCCGAACGAGCTGGAGACAGCTCTGGGGCGCATTTTTCTGTTTTTAGCCCCGGGCGCTGTCTTTGCCTTTGATTTGAATACCCCGGAAAAGCTTGTAGGCCAGGATGGGGCGATTTTTTGTGACGAGCGGGGCGATATTCTCTGTCTCTGGCGGTGCGCCTTTGATCCAGAGGAACGGACCTGCTATTATGACTTTGACTTGTTTACGCCAACCGGCGATCTCTGGACACGCCAGAGCGAGACCCATATAGAATACGCCTACACCGGCGCAGAAATCCAGGCCGCACTGGAGGGGGCCGGATTTTGCGAGATTTCCATCACAGGCGACCCGGCAGACATACCGCCTGGGACAAAAGCGGGGCGGATATTTATTTCGGCAGTAAAACCGTAGGGGCGAACATGGTTCGCCCCCTTGTTTGATAGGATATGCAATCTAATAAATGGGCGAACGATATTCGCCTTACGAAAGGATACTCAATACGTTGGATAAATTGATCTCGGCGATTTCTGCCGATGGATTTGTAAAATTTACAGCCGTATGTCTGCGGGGCGCCGTAGAGCGGGCCAGACAGATTCACCGCACTCTCCCCGTGGCCACAGCGGCCCTGGGCAGAACCATGGCCGCCGCCAGTATGATGGGGAGCCAGCTCAAACAGGAGCGGGGGAGTGTTACTCTCCGCATCAACGGCGGCGGGCCGTTGGGGAGTATCATCGTGGTCTCAGACTGGGAGGGGAACGTCCGGGGCTATGTGCAAAACCCGGCAGTGGACATCCCTCGGCGCACCGACGGCAAACTGGCGGTGGGAGATGCCGTAGGCCGGGCCGGCGTCATTACAGTGACAAAAGATATTGGGCTGAAAGAGCCGTATATAGGCAGCGCCAATCTGGTCAGCGGCGAGATCGCCGAGGATGTGGCGGCCTATTATCTGGAGAGCGAACAGGTGCGCACAGCGGTGGCCCTGGGGGTGCTGGTAGATCGGGATCAGTCCGTCTTGGCCGCCGGGGGATACGTAGTGGAGCTCCTGCCCGGTGCGCCGGAGGAGACCTTGGATGTCCTAGAGCAAAACATAGGGGCCACAGGCCCCGTGACGGATACCTTGAAAGCGCATGGCCCGGATATTTTGGCCCAAAAGGTGCTGGCGGGCTTTGCCCCCCGCATCTTGGCGGAAGCGCCTGTGGCATATCGCTGCTACTGTTCCCGTGAGCGGGTGGAACAGGCCCTCCGCAGCGCCGGATCAGATGCCCTCCGGGAGATGATCCAATCGGGGGAGGACACGACGGTCACCTGTCAGTTTTGTGATACGGTACACCGATTTACTCCGGCGGAATTGGAAATGATGATAGGGCTGGGATAGACTACACTAAGCGCCGGATCAATTCCTCGTTACTTCCGTCCAACATGTCGATCACGGGGATTTCCAGCACTGTATATGCGCCCGGGGCCTGCTTTGCGCTGGCTCTCGCACATGCGACCATGGCCTGTGCGGTCAGGGCCGGGTTGTTGATCTTCATGTTGAACTCTAGCAATTGATTATGCGTTTTGCCCGACACGCCCTTGCGCACCATGTTGACTCCGTGACCCACGTCGATGAGAGACTCCACATTGGATTCGGGATAGACGTGGGTCTCGTCGTTGACAAAGTACGGATCGGCCTTGATTTTTGCGGAAATATCATCGAACGCATATCCGTCCAGGAGTTCTACGTACACCAGACGCCTGTGGACGCCGGTGCCCAGGGGGATGGTCATGGACAGGGCATTTTTCACGCCCTCAATGGCCTTGACGGCTACCGTGTGGCCCAGGCTCATGCCGGGACCGTAATTTGTATATGTCTTGCCCTGGGGGGCCAGGACTTCCATCACCGCCCGGACGATGGAATCCCCGCCGGGATCAAAGCCCGTGGAGACAATCGCCGCAGCGCCGCCTTTCTTTGCGGTTACATCCAGCCGCTGGCGGAGCTCCCAGATATCTGTGTGGATATCGTAGCTGTCCACCGTATTGATTCCCTGGGCGAGACATAGCTCCGCTACGCCCGGAACTGCACGAGTGGGCACACAGAGGAGGGCCACGTCGGGCTTTGCCTCCAACTTGTCCACAGCGTCCACCACGGGGACGGAGACCTTGGGCTTGTGCAGAGATTGGGTACGCATAACGACGCCGCAGAGCGCCATATCCCGTGCCGCATCAATGGCGTCCTCCACAGCCTTTCCCAGATTACCATAGCCGAACATTGCGATTTTTAGCATTGCAATCATCTCCTTACTTCTTTCTCCAGAAGAGTAAGCCGTTTAAATTCCGGCACGCTTTATAGTATACCACGGCTGGCCCTCGGGTCGCAACGCTGAATTTATGTCTCTGCCGGAACAACATCAACTCCATTTTTCTGATGATGGCTTCACAGGCGTGAGATTTGTATTGACAAATTTGAAGTTTCGTGGTAATTTCATAATATTATAATGACAAATCTGTGGTCGGAGATTCAAAGATTTCTTACATATGTCCGTGGAAAACACTGACAGCACATGTAGATTTAGGAGAGGATTATTTTGATAACGTCTGCACAGGCAGCCAGGCTCATTGATATAAGTGCGGTTCGGACGCAGCACACCCGCAGTGACATAGAAGAGCTGGTGAAATACGCCAAGGAATATCGGTTCATAAACGTACACGTTCTGCCCAATTGGGTTCAGCTTTTGGCCGAACTGCTAATAGAAGAGCCGGACATATATGTGGGCGCACCGGTGGGATTTCCCTCTGGCGGCCACAAGACGGAAATCAAGCTGGCAGAGGCAAAACATCTCGTGGCAGACGGCGTGCAAGAGATGGATATTGTAATGAATGTGGGTCGTTTTCTCAACAGGGAATACGACTATGTATTAGGCGAGTTGACCCAGATTATCGGAGACGTGCCGGAAGACGTTTTGACAAAGGTCATCATAGAGATTAACGTCTTAAACGATGTGGAGATGAAACATGCCTGCGCCCTGGTCATAGAGAGCGGCGCTGACTTTGTCAAGACGGGGACGGGCTGGGTGCCGGGGGATGCAAATATTGAGCGCATCCGGACGATGAAAGAAGTCTGCGGAGAGAAGATCAAAATCAAGGCCGCAGGCGGAATCCGGACGCCCCAGGAATTTTTGGAACTCTGCGACATGGGTGTAGAGCGGATGGGGATCAACACAAAGTCTGCATTTGAAATTGTCGAGTACTTGAAGGCCTGTGAATGAGTAGCGGAGAAATATAAGTAACAGGTAACGCAGGAGCAATTAGATCATATGGCGAAAAAAGACTGAGAGGACGGAAGTTTGTGAAAACAGTCATTGCGTACGACTTGGGTACGGGCGGCGTAAAAGCCTCCCTCTACGATGAAAATGCCGCAACCCTCGCTAAAGTGTTTGTGGAGTATGACACGTTCTATCCCGCCGCAGATATGCATGAGCAGAGTCCGGCCCACTGGTGGGATGGCGTCGTGAAAAGCACCAATATGTTGCTCACACAGAGCGGCCACCGGGGCGAAGACGTGGCCTGTATTGCCCTGTCCGGACACAGCCTTGTGGCGGTTCCGGTAGATCAAGATGGGAATACGCTGCTTACGCAAGTCCCGATCTGGTCCGATGCCCGTGCCGTGGCGGAAGTTTCGGAATTTTTCCAAAAAATCGACCCCCAGCAGTGGTATATGACCACGGGCAACGGATTTCCGGCGCCCTGTTATTCGATTTTCAAGCTCATGTGGATGAAAAAGCATCAGCCGGAGGTATTTTCTCAGATATACAAAGTGCTGGGTTCGAAAGATTATATCAATTTCAAGCTGACCGGTAATTTTTTCACGGACTATTCATACGCCTCCGGTACCGGTGCGTATGATTTGACAAAAGGGGAGATGTGCGATACATTTCTCGCCGCCGCCGGACTGCCGGCAGAAATCTTCCCAGAACTTGTGGCATCCAGCCATGTGATCGGCAATCTCACCGCCCAGGCGGCCCAGGAGTTGGGGTTAAGCCAGGCCACAGTTGTGGCGTGCGGCGGCGTGGATAACGCCTGCATGGCGCTGGGCGCAGTGGGTGCTGAGGCGGGCAACTGCTACACCTCCCTCGGCTCATCCAGTTGGATCGCCGTGAACTCGGCAAAGCCGATTTTAGATCCGCAGAAAAAGCCCTATGTCTTTGCCCATATTGCGCCGGGGATGTTTACGTCGGCTTTTTCCATCTTTTCCGGCGGCAGTTCCCTGCGGTGGACACGGGATCACATCTGCCGGGATTTAGACAGAGAAGGCGCCTATAACGAGATGACAGAACTGGCAAAAGGTGTACCCATCGGAAGCGGCGGCGTGCTGTTTAACCCGAGTCTCGCAGGCGGCACGTCTCAAGATAAGAGTCCCCACATTCGGGGTGCATTTTTAAACCTCTCCCTGGGGACCACGAGAGAGGAACTGGTGCGGGCTACGATGGAGGGCATTGCCCTCAATCTGAAGATGTCGCTGCTGAACCTGAAAGAGCAGGTAGCCCTCTCAAACGAGATGCTATTTTGCGGCGGCGGGAGCAAGAGCCCGTTTTGGATGCAGATGTTTGCCGACATTTTCGAGATGACAATCTTAAAGACGAATATTGACCAAGATGCGGCCTCCGTCGGGGCGGCGGCCATTGGATTTGTGGCCCTGGGTCTCTGGGAGGACTACGGAAATATCCAAAAGCTCCATGAGACAGAACACAAAATTGCACCTATACCGGAGCATGTGGCCCAGTATAACCGGATTTTCCCCCAATTTGTCCACGTCAACACCGTGATGAGTGAACTTGGAGACTATATCTATCAATACAACAACCAGTAAATCATAAGGAGGAACAGTACAATGAAACTAGGATTTTGCGCACAAAACTATTCAGAGAAGCCATTACAAGAAGTCTGTAAAATGGTAGCGGACAAGGGGTACGAGGCAATTGAAATCGCAACCTATGACGGGAACGGCCAGTGTGACGCCGGTGAAATGCTCCAGAGCGGAAAAGCCAAAGAGATGAAGAAGATGGTTGAGTCCCACGGCCTGTTTATCTCCGCTTTGAGCAACCACGCCGACTCACTCTTAATCGGCGGCCCCTGGGGCGAGGACACGGACGGCATCTACAAAGGCACAAAAGAAGAGAAAATCAAATTCGGGACAGAGAGCCTGATCCTTACGGCACAGTTGGCCAATGCGCTGGAAGTCCCCGTGGTGATCGGCTTTACGGGCGTTGAAAATTTTGGTCGCTATTTCCCGTTCCCCCACGCAAAGGGCTGGAAAGCTTGTGAAGATCATTTTGCAGAGCACTTTGGCCCAATTCTGGACAAATTCAAGGAATACGGCACAAAATTTGCCGTAGAGCCCCATCCCAACAACCTGATTTACGATGTACACACGGCAAAACGTGCCATTGAAGCGGTAGACAATCACCCGTGTCTCGGGATCAACTTAGACCCGGCGAACCTCACTTATCTCGGCCTGTATGTGGAGACATTCATTGACGAACTGGCAGGCCGTATCTTCCACGTACACGCCAAGGACGCCGAAATCGTCGCCCACAATGTGGGCAAGGGCGGTATTTTAATGCAGGGCGAGTGGGGCCGGTTAGATCGTGCCTTCCGCTTCCGCATCCCTGGCTGGGGCGATGTGAATTGGAGAAAAGTAATCACAGAGCTGGCCATGACAGGGTATGACTACGTGCTCTCCTACGAGCATGAAGATGTCACCATGAGTAGAGCGGACGGCGTTGACAAAGTAGTGGATTATCTAAAACCCCTCTTGATCCATGCGCCATACGAAGGCAGAAACGACAAACTGTTCACCATATAATCAGAAGGGAGACCTATCTATATGAAAACAATGAAAGCGCAAGTGGTAGAATCACCAAACAAGATGGTGTACAAAGATATCCCCGTACCGCAGATCAACAGTGACGAGGTCTTAATCAAGGTAAAATATTGCGGGATTTGCGGCTCGGACTGGAGTATTTTCACCGGGAAATACGCCGCTGAAAAGCTCCCCTTAATCACAGGCCACGAGTTCTGGGGCGTTGTGGAGGAAATGGGCGAAAACGTGACGGGATTAAAACTTGGCGACCGTGTGGCCGTCGATCTGTGCCTGTGCTGCGGAACTTGCTATTTCTGCCGCAGAGGGGACGGACTCCTCTGCCAAACCTTTGCCCAGCTCGGGATCCATGTCAATGGCGGGTTTGCGGAGTACGTCAAAGCGCCGGGTAAGAATTGCTACGTGATCCCAGACGAGATCAGCGACTATGACGCCGCTTTTATTGAACCGTTGACCACCACGATCCAGGCCTCCAAGCGGATGGGCTGTGAACTGGGTTCCAGTGTTGTGGTTATCGGTGACGGACTTGGGATTCTCCACGCCGCCATGGCAAAACTGCGGGGGGCGACGCCTGTCATCCTCATCGGAGATAATCCAGGCCGCCTTACGATGGCAAAACAAATGGGTATCGACTATTGCATCAATATTAAAGAGACAAGCGATGTGGTGGGCAAAGTGTTTGAACTCACCGATGGAATCGGCGCAGACTATGTGATTGAAGCTGTCGGCATGTCCAAAACCTATGAGCAGGCCTTTGCAATGCTCCGCCGGGGCGGAAAGTTAGAGGCCTTTGGGATCTGTGCGCCAGACGACAAGGCGGCCCTCTCGCCCTTTGAGTTCGTGCTGGGTGAGAAGCAGGTCTCCGGCTCCTGTGCGGGAATCGGGAACGACTGGGGGATTGCCATCAATCTGCTCAAACATAAGAGAATCGACCCGTCGGCTATGTGCTCTATGATCGTACCCCTCTCTGAGTTGGAAGATGCGCTCCATGAGCTGCGCACAAATGATAAGTTGGTCAAGGTGCTTGTGGGCCCGGAAGTGAAAGAGAAGATTGTGCTTTAGGAGGAGAGCCTTTGATTATCAAACAAATTGAGCACATTTCTATCAACGTATCCGACATGGAAACGGCGACCAAGTTTTACCGGGATATCCTGGGGTTTTCATATCTGGAGACGGTGTCGGACGAGATGAAAGACTTGGTCTACTTCGCCATACCGGGTTCTGCACGCCTTGAATTGTTCAACTATCACGGCAAAGCGGTGCGGCCCGTACCTGTGGACAGCGATATAGAGCCTTTGGGCTACGTCCACTTGGCATTCTCAGTGGACGACGTGGATCAATGGGTCAAGCATTTTACAGCACACAATGTTCCCATCACATATGGGCCGGAAGATTTGCCGTCTTTGGGGATGCGTGTATGTCTGTTTACGGATCCTGACGGCAACACGCTGGAAATCTGTGCGCCTCTCGGTGCATAAGGTTTTGACAGACGAAAAGGAGAGATCGTGATGAGCTACAAAAATACCCTGCTATCGCCGATTCGGATTGGGCAGAGAACATGTCAGAACCGCTTTTTTATCCAGGCGATGGAGTGTAACGATCAAGATAAAAACGGTAACCCCTCACCGTTGACCCTGGAAAGGTATCTAAAACTTGCAGACGGCGGAGCGGGCTTGGTCTCCCTGGAGGCGGTCTCAGTCACCCGGGAGAGCCGCTCACGGGATAACCAGCTCTTGATTATGGAGGACAACCGCCAGCCCCTCAAAGAGTTTGTGAAGGAAGTGAAAGCGGCCAACCCGGATATGCTGCTGATCTTCCAGCTCACCCACTCTGGGGAGCTTTCCAATCCCGCATTCTCCCGCCGGGTGACCGTAAAGCCCCTGCACGGCTACGGCGGCGACGTGCTCACAGCGGACGAAGTGGACAAGATTATTGACAGCTTTGTCCTCGCCGCCCAAATCGCACACGATGCGGGGGCAGACGGCATTGATATGAAACTGTGCCACGGCTATTTCGGCTCCCAGATACTGCGCCCGTATAATAATCGGGAGTGGAAATACGGCGGGAGCTGGGCCAACCGCAGCCGCTTTGCTTTTGATCTGTTTGAGCGGATCAGCAGGGCGGTAAACGATAAAAAATTCCTCATCGGCTCCAAGATCTCGGCGTGGGAGGGGTTCCCCGGCGGATTTGGCACCGATGGCCCGGACTCTCCCATTATCGACCTCACCGAGCCGATCTCCCTCCTTCAGGGACTGGAAGAGCGGGGCGCTCAATACTTTATCCAATCGGCGGGCAGCCCGTCCATCACCTTGGCGCTCACACAGGCGACCAAAGAGGCGCCCTATTGGGCGTATTTGCATCAATTTTTTGCAAAGCAACTGAAGGGGAGCTTGAAGCCAGAAACAGTTTTGATCGGATCCAACTTCTCCGCATTCCGCAACGGGAAGAACGGCCTGTGTGCGGTCTCACCGGAGGACAGCGCCATGTTCCCATACGCCGCCAAGTGTATCGAAAACGGCGCTTTAGACATGGTCGGCCTGGGCCGTCAATCTCTGGCCGATCCGGAACTTCCCAAAAAGCTGCTTGAGGGCAGGGAAGACGAGATCAAGTGGTGCACCATATGCGACAACTGCATTGAGCTATTGATCCAGCAGAGCAAGATCGGCTGTGCGACCTATAATAAGTTTTATACGGATATCCTGGTGCAGACACGCAAGGAAAAAGGTGCGCTGAAGGAGCGGCGGACTTAAGAATAAGCGGTGATTAAAAAACAGAGGCCGACACGGGTGTGTTAGCCTCTGTTTTTTTGTGTAGTGTGGTTTAATGCTATCTGCCAAACGTGCCGTCTGCGATTTGTCGCAGGTCTCCGATGGTGAGGGTTAATTCATTTGTTGGATTTACACTTTCCAACTCTTCGTCGGCACTCAACGCCATGAGTTCTCCGCCGGAGGCGGGGAAGCGGTATGCCGCTTGCGTAGAGCTCATAATACCTGCCGGAGAGTTTGGCATCCACGAGAGAGATGATAGGAATAAGACCAAGTCATCGCCGGCGGATAAGGGGACAAAGTACATATTTTCCAGTCGCAAATTGTTTATCTGCCCCCCCTTTTGCCTGACTTCTAAAATATCGCCGGCTTCTACTTCGCCTCTGAACACTTCTAGAACCTGAACACGATAAAAGGTGTATGGTTTATAGTCCTCTAAATCCACTAAAGCCGGGTCATAATGATATGGCATGTCCTCGTGTTGAAATGCCAAAGCCGGGTTGTGCCACTCTGTTCGTTCGTCTAAAATCTTTACCCTGACAATCTCAGTTCTCCAACTCCCAGAGATTTCTACAAAGCGAAGCATTTCTTCTATGCTATCGAAGACGATTTCATCAGCAGAAGAATATACAGTTAGCACCTCATCTTCAGCCAAACCCTCTGTGCTAAAAATGCTGTCCGGACTTACCGGATTTATAGGTGTACTGCCCGAATCCGCACAGGCCACCAAAAGAAAAAGGGCAAAAATTACGATTGTAAACAAAAGTTTCTTCATAATAACTTCCTCCTATCGGTAAAGCCAATTTATGCTCTGCTGGTCGCTCCTCTTTTTTAGTATACTTCAAAATATTTACAAAGTAAATTATATTTTGTGCGCAATTTACCATATTTTACTCAAGAAAAGTTTTGCAAAACCAAAAAACCCAGTAAGGCCGGGAGATTCTACTCCCTGCCTCACTGGGCTTTTTCATGTAAAAAAACAACTATTCCAGTTCGGACAATTTAACAGTACGTCCTTCTTTGGCGGCGAGCTGACCCGCCTCCAGTACCTGCATGATTTTCACGCCATCCCAAAGGTTGGGGGTTATGGTGGCATTTCCGGCGATGGCGTCCAAGAAATCTTTCACGGCGTGTACGAAGGTGTTGCCGTAGCCGATGATATGGCCGGGGGCCCACCAGGCGTCCATGAATGGGTGGGAGGCGTTGGTCACCTGTATGGTGCGGAAGCCCTGTTCGTCGGCGGGGTCTTCCAGGTTGCAGTACTGCAGTGCGTTCATGTTCTCCAGGTCGAAGATCAGACTGCCCTTGCTGCCGTAGAGCTCGAAGTAGTTGTAGTTCTTCCGTCCCCCCGCAAAGCGAGACGAGTCAAAGGAACCCAATGCGCCGTTTTCAAAAGAGGCCAGCATGAAGGCGGCGTCGTCAACGGTGACTTCGCCCTTTCCGGCGGAGCCCGCATCAGAGCCGGACGTAAAGGTGGCGGCGCCTGCGCCCGGAAGGGGTCTCTCGGGGATAAAGGTCTTCATCATGGCGTTGACACTGTCGATTTCGCCTACGAGATACCGGGCCAAGTCTACCGCATGGGAGTTTAAGTCAAAGTGGGGGCCCGCCCCTGCGTACTCCTTTTGCAGGTGCCATGTCAGGGGGAAGTTGGGGTCCATAATCCAATCCTGCAAATAGGCGCCCCGCCAGTGGTAGATCGTACCCAGTTTACCCTCGTCAATCATCTGCTTTGCGAAGGCGATAGCTGGGACACGGCGGTAGTTGTGGTTCAGGTAGTGCACGACCCCGGCATTGTCGGCGGCTTGAGCCATCTCACGGGCATCGGCGGAGTTGAGGGCGCAGGGCTTTTCGCAGAAGATATGCTTCCCGGCGGCGGCGGCGGCCAAAACCACCTCTTTGTGGTTGACGGTGGGGGAGCAGACGTCAATAATATCAATGTCCGGACGTGCGATAAGCGCACGCCAGTCGGTCTCTATATCGGCATAGCCCCAGTTTTCCGCAAACCCGGCGGTTGCGTCTTTATCCCGTGCGCAAACCGCTTTTAGCACCGGAGTATAAGGCGTATCAAAGAACTTTGGGGCGGCGAGCCAGGCGTTGCTATGGGCTCTGCCCATAAACTTTGTCCCGACGATCCCCACATTTAATTGTTTTTTCAATTTTGAATACTCCCTTCCCAAATTAAGCGAGTTCTTCCGCAATGGCACGTAAATTCTTCACACTGATGCTGACCGCTTCGTCTTCACATCCGAACCAATCGGGGTGCGGGTTGTCGATTTCCACTGCGAGGAACCCCTGGTAATTGTGCTTTTTGAGGATAGCGGCCAACTGCTTATTGTCGATGAGGCCCCAACCCACGGGGACGCCGGAGAAGAAGAACCAATCGTCTGGCCTTGCGTCCGGATTTGGCAGGAGATCTTTAATGTGTGTGGCAAATACGTAGGGGGCCAGCTTTTCCATACCCGCAATGGGATCGTCTAGGAGGCGTAGGAAGTTGCCGGTGTCGAAGTTTACGCCGAAATCCTTGTTGTCCACCATCTCCAGCAGTTGGAGGATCTCGTCGGCGGTGTAGTCGATGTGGTTCTCAACTGCAAGTTTGACGCCGTAGTCGTTGGCCACTTTCATCGCGCTTTTGAACTGTTTGGCCAGCGCTTCGAGTTGGGGCCCGTGGGGCTCGTGACGGAACATTAAGCTGCTGCCGACGACACGCATAACATCTGCCCCCATGAGCTTGGCCCTGGGGATAGAGGCGATCAGGCTGTCTTCTACGCCCTCGTAGGCCTGCGGGTTTTGGCCCCGCTCCAGGCCGTCGGGATGTCCCCAGGCGTATACACGGTCAAAGCCGTAATCGTCCAGCTTTGATTTGAGCTCTCTAAAATATCCGTCGTCGAAACTTGGGAAGAAACAAGATTCCAGGGAAACTCCGTCTACCCCCAGTTGTTTTGCCCGTTCGAGAAAATCATCCATGGTCATATTTTTTTCGGGGGGCTTTTGCTTTGAGCGTTCAAAGTTGTAGACCTCACCAAAAAACCTGTGGTAACAATAGCTGTCAATGCCTATTTTCATAGCGGTTTCCTCCCTAGATTGTGTTATTTTTGACCTGATATGCCTATGCTTGTAATTAAGAATATACCGTATAAACCAGGGATTGTCAACACTTTACGAATCGCTGGCTAAAGATATCACTATAACTGAGAAGATAGCGTGGAGAGGCGCCGTAAATCGTGCTTTGCAGAGCAAACATGCCTAAAATTAACAACAAATCTCCGTAAAATGCGACAATCTATTGCATTACATGGGATCATATGATATGATGCCTATATATGGAAAGGTCATCGTGAATATTGCCAATATTTTGAAAGAGAGGGCGTGGATAGTATATGAAAAAACCCAAGTACAAAACCGCATATAATATTCTAAAGCAGGAAATACGGGACGGCGAATATAAGCCGGGCGAACTGCTGCCGCCCGAACATATGATTGAGAGCAGGTTTAGCATAAGCCGGACCACGGTCCGGCGTGCGCTTGAGCTGCTTGCCCGGGACGGATACGTAGATGCCAAGCAGGGCTGCGGCACCATAGTACTTGACTTCTCGACAGTACAAAAGCTTGGTGCGCTGACCTCGATCACCGAAACCCTGCGCAGTCAGGGCAAGGAAGTATCCACCCACAGTATGCACATCGACCATGTGAGGGCGGGCGCAAAGGTTGCAAATGCCCTGCAAGTGAAAGAAGATGATGTGGTCGTGCGGATTCAGCGGGTGCAATATGCCAATGGGCAGCCGTTTTGCATTATGACAAATTATCTGATCCAGTCCCTTGTTCCGGGGATTGAGCGGTATGTGGGCCAGTTTACTTCTCTCTATGAATTGCTTGAAAAACAGTTCAACATCGTACTCACCAGCGCCACGGAATATTTGAGTGCAGGTATAGCCGATTTTGCGGAGGCCCAGATGCTCCATGTACAAGTGGGGGCACCGTTGCTCATCAGTAAGCGCATCACCTGTGATTCCAATGGCCCCGTCGAATACGCCGTCAACAGAATCCTGGGTGATCGGTACGAATACTCTGTCCGCATGGAGGGGAGACCGTAAATACCCGGTCAAGATCATAGCCATATGAGAGAGCGGCACCGGTGGGGATACCGATGCCGCTCTTTGTATTTATAGCACTTCCGTGTCGAACTGATACACATGCGCCAGTGCCAGCAGCTCATGTATGCATTCGCCCTTGACAATGAGTGCGTGGTGGGAGCAGAGGGTCTGCATAATCTGATGCCCGTTGTTGTTTTTAAAGTGAATTAGCGCACCGTTGCGGCAATCGGAGCCGGGGTACTGGACATAGTCCGAAATTTCGGCTTCAATGAGGATCATCTTTTTCATATTCGGGTGGATCTTCGCCAAAGTGATGGGGCCGGGTTCCATTTCACAGTCGACCATGAGTGCGTTATCTCCCACGATTTCCAGCACTTTGGGTTTTAGCTCCCAGCGGTGGCAAAAGCTCTGGGGGGCCAAGCCGAAGTATCCGCAGTGTACGCCCAGGGCGTGGTGGTCGGGGTTAGGTACGTCGGGGAATGTGTCAATTTTCTCATGCTTCAAGGCCGCCATGCCCACGAGGAAGGGATAGATATTGGTCATCATGGTGGGGCGTTTCAGGGCGTTATAGACGATAAATTTGCTGACCATGGTGACCGTATCACCCTCACAGACCCAGATGATATCGTCTTTTTCATAGAGCATATTCCAGGCGAGACAGGGAGTTGTCTCGGAGAGGAAGGACTCATTGAGGCAGTTTGCGCCCACGCCGTGGACTTGACCGACCTGGGCGATGGTGTCCTTGACTGCCATATAGAGTTTGACCGCCTTTAAGTAATCCTCCCGGGGTACGTCACACATGGGTATGTCCCAATCGGCGCAGGCTTCCTCGGCTTGCGCATCGGACAGGGCTTGGGCCCGCTCGTTGAGCTCCTTGTAGCTGCGGTAGAGTATCTTGATCCCAAAGGCCTCCTCCATGCGGGTGGTGCACGCCTGTTCCCACCAGTAAAACCGCTTGAAGATACCGGCCTGCATTCCCTCTCCCGGAGAGTCTTGGAACATGAGGAAACGGATTCCGCCGCCCATGGCCCGCTTGGATCCCAGCGCCCGCAGAATGACCTTGGCAAGCTCCACCGTGTAGGGGGAAAATACGGTCAGGCCCGTCTCTTCCCGCAGAAAGGAGACGATCTCCCAATCCCACATCTCCACGGTTCCGAATTGAGAGGTCAGCACCACGATGGGGATATGGATGTTGGAAAGGATATCCTTCGCCTCAAATGCGCTGCCAATCAGTTGCGGGAAGACCACGGCATCTGCCTGGGCAGGGATTGATCCGGTCACGGAGACAGGGGGGAGGAACTGTGCCTGTTCGCCGTATAATTCCTCTAACCTGGCGAGCTGGATTGTAAATTCCTCTTCCTCACGCTCGTTGCGTCCGGGTAGATACATGGGTAATAAAGTAGCTCTCATACAGAAACCCCTTTCACTAAAACTATCTCTATTATATGTAATTACAATTATATTTTCAATAGGACATCTGAGTTTTTTGCGTAAAACATGTTTTACTGCATCAATCCCTATGGCCGAGAAACGCAGCGAAGTGTCGTGCCTGGCCAAGCGGGATGAGCTCTTGTATACCCGAAAACAGGGTATCATGCAGTCGGATTTGTATCAACAAATGCTTTGTGCATTTGCAAAAGAAAACAGATTGGCAAATGCAAAAAAGATTGACAAAGCAAAATAATGTGTGATATAGTATCGTTGTTCGGTAGATTTGCACAACTGCGTATACTGTATTTCTGTGTCAGTCCAGACTCCGAATATGCGAGTGTTTGCCAAATTTGTCGTATCATATTTTGCGGCGGCACCATGTAATTATAGCTTGTCAGAACACATGGATGCTGGCCGCAAAACTTATATTTCGACTGATTCACGCAAGGGGATATGTATGGATAAACTTGTAGAAATGAAAGGCATCAGCAAGAGCTTTTTCGGCGTCGAGGTGCTTCATGGGGTTGACTTTGATATCAACGCCGGAGAGGTCGTTGCATTGTGCGGTGAAAACGGTGCGGGAAAGTCTACGCTGGTGAAGGTGCTTGCAGGCATTCACCCCCGCAATACAGGTGAAATTACACTTATGGGTGAAAAGGTCGCCAACTCGACCCCGCTCGAAATGCAGCACAAAGGCGTGTCAATGATTCATCAAGAATTAGTCTTGGTAGAGGATATGACGGCAGCGCAGAACATATTTTTATCACGGGAGCCCCGAAACAAATTTGGGATGATAGACTTCCAGAAAATGAACAATGATGCCAAGGCTCTATTGGAAAGTCTTGGGCAGGACATTAAACCAACAGCCCAGGTGCGTGACCTGAAAATTGCGCAGAAGCAAATGGTAGAGATTGCAAAAGCCATATCATTTGATGTCAAGGTTATCATAATGGACGAACCGACTGCGGTTTTGACCAGCAAGGAAACGGAGATTCTGTTCAAGCTCATCAGAGAGCTTGCAGAGCGTGGTATCGGTATTATTTATATTTCCCATCGTCTGGCAGAAATTGAAGAAATAGCCGACCGTGTGACAGTGTTACGTGACGGCCATCTCATTGCGACGAAGGCGTTGGAA
>Ga0123355_10000025_pt1 | contig 148009 bp, 148 predicted proteins | sample TergutEmb28metaG_3_FD_89872 | JGI IMG/M metagenome (GOLD analysis project Ga0123355, IMG submission 89872) | Embiratermes neotenicus P1 segment gut microbial communities from Petit-Saut dam, French Guiana - Emb289 P1 | ecosystem: Host-associated > Arthropoda: Insects > Digestive system > Gut ...
AGTAGGGTCAGGTACTTGCTTGCCAACCAGAGAAATACTTACTTGATCCATTTTTTAAATTTTATCGCATACATTGTAAAATGCATCCATGTTTATTGCGTCTATTTTTGCCACCAGTTCGTCGGGGGTAATGGTTCGGTTTAGCATAAGCATGGTGCGGCCTATACTGTTCATGCGGCTTGCGGCAGATTCCAGGCTTAGTAAAAAATTACTTTTTAGCTGTTCTTTTGCTTTAGCCAATTGTTGTTTGGTTATTTTGTCTGTAAACATTCCCTTTACCTCTTGGGAAATAAGACTCATAACATCCTGCAATTGGTTTGGGTTTAGTGCAGCGTAAATTACAAAAAGGCCCGTATCTACATAACTTGCGTTGTAGGAATACACCGAATACACAAGGCCATGCTGCTCGCGGATTTTTTGGAACAAGCGGGAACTCATGCCGCCCCCCAAAATGGTATTTACTGCCGCCAGGGCGTAAGATTCGTCTGTGCCGCTGGAAATGCCCGGGAAGCCCATGCACAAATGCACTTGCTCTATATCTTTTTCGCGAATGGAAAAGCCCGGGGAGTAAACTGCCGGTGTTTCGCTTTCGGCAGCAGCTTCGCCCTTAAACTGTCCGAATACCTTTGTAATTTTTTCAAGAACTTCCTTTTCGTTGATATTTCCGGTTACGGCAATAACCACGTTTTGGGGCGTGTACCTTGCCTTTAAAAAGGCCAAAAAATCTTCCCTTTGGAAACTGCTAATAGTTTCCGGGGTGCCTAAAATGGACATTCCAAGAGAATGATTGGGGAAAACTTTATATTGCAAAAGATCTACGCACAAATCTTCAGGCGTGTCCTCGTACATACTTATTTCTTCTAATATAACGTTGCGCTCTTTTTCAATTTCCGCCTGGTCGTATTTCGAGTTAAAAAACATATCGGAAATAACGTCCAGTGCCACGTCGAAATGAGTGTCTAAAGTACGTGTGAAGTAGCAGGTACACTCCTTGGATGTGAAGGCGTTTAGCTGCCCGCCCACAGCGTCCATAGTGTCTGCAATTTCTAATGCGCTACGTTTTTCCGTACCTTTAAACATCATATGCTCGATAAAATGAGACATGCCATTGGTAGCCATACTTTCGTGACGTGAGCCGTTGTAAACCCACAACCCGAAGCTTACAGACCTAACAAACGGGATAGACTCCATAACCACCCGCAGCCCGTTAGGCAATGTGTGAACGGCAATTTGGGGAGGTGTCACTGCCGGTCTCCTCCGCTTCTGCGGTTTCTATCTCTATCGCCACCGCCGCGGTTTCTGTTTCTGTCGCCGCCGCTGTTACGATCCCGTGGAGGGGGGCGTTTTACGGTTGTATCGGCGGTAGGGTCAAGCACACCTTTACGGGAAAGGTTTATGCGCCCCTGTTCGTCAACCTCTGTGACCTTTACGGTAACAACTTCACCTACGGAAGTAACGGCTTCCAGGTTTTCTACCCTTGTCACATCCCATTGGGAAACGTGAACAAGCCCCTCTTTTTCCGGCGCAATTTCTACAAATGCACCAAAATTCATAATACGCGTAACTTTACCGGTAAAAATAGCTCCCACCTCCGGCACGGTTACGATAGCTTTTATCATTGCAACTGCATGGTCAACTTTTGCCTGGTCTTTGTCACATATGAATATGCGACCGTCGTCCTCTGTGTCAATTTTTTCGACGCCGGACTCCTCGATAATACGTTTAATAACTTTACCGCGAGAGCCGATAACCTCGGCAATTTGGTCGATTTGAATGCGAATAATCGCCATTTTTGGCACATGTTCGGAAATTTCCGGCCTTGGCTCGGCAATGGCGGGCAGCATAGATGCTTCTAAAATATGAAAACGGGATGTCTTGGTTTGCTCTAAGCTTGCCTTTATAATTTCAGGGGTTAGCCCGTCAATTTTAATATCCATTTGGATGGCGGTAATGCCTTCGCTTGTTCCGGCTACTTTAAAGTCCATATCGCCAAAAAAGTCTTCCAAGCCTTGGATATCTGCAAGAAGTACATAGTCATCTTCGGTGTCGCCGGTTACAAGGCCGGCAGAAATACCTGCAACAGGGCGTTTAATTGGCACACCTGCCGCCATAAGGCTTAGGGTAGATGCACAAACACTGGCTTGAGAAGTTGAACCGTTACTGCTGGTAACTTCGGACACAAGGCGGATTGCATATGGGAAATCGTCTTCGCTTGGGATAACAGGCAAAAGGGCACGCTCTGCCAATGCGCCGTGACCAATTTCTCTGCGGCCCGGCCCACGGGATGGGCGGGTTTCACCAACGGAATAGCTTGGGAAATTGTAGTGGTGCATGTAGCGTTTACTTTCTTCTGCTTCATCCAAGCCGTCTAGCCGCTGAATATCGCCGCCGGAGCCTAAAGTGGTCACTGTTAAAACTTCTGTTTGCCCACGGCGGAAAATTGCTGAACCGTGGGTGCGTGGCAGAATATCAACTTCGGAAGTTAGAGTGCGGATATCGCCCATACTTCTACCGTCCGGGCGTTTACCCTGGCGTAGAATCATGCGGCGCACGGTTTCTTTTTCAAATTTATAGATGGCTGCGCCCAAATTAGCTTTGTATACCTCTGCAACATCTTCGCCAAAGGTTGGAACAAGATTGGTGTCCACATCTTCCCTTAGTTTTGACAAGTTTTCGTCACGAATTTGTTTAAGGTCGCTAAAAACGGCAGCTTCCATACGTTCGTTTGTTATAAAAGCGGTAACTTTTTCGTATAAGCCTTCCGGCAATACATTTCTGTCGTAATCACGTTTTGATTTGCCATGCTTTGCAACAATTGTGTCGATCCATTCGATAATTTTTTTATTTTCTTCGTGGGCCAGCATAATAGCGTCAAACATGACTTCTTCCGATACTTCGTCTGCCCCGGCTTCTATCATCATAACTTTTTCCCGTGTGGACGAAACCGTTAGAGCCAGTTTGCTGGCTTCCCGCTGGGCCGAATCGGGGTTAACAATAAGTTCGCCATCTACCAGGCCGATATTTACGGCGGCAGTTGGGCCGTTAAATGGAATTTCGGAAATGCAAAGGGCAATTGACGAGCCAATCATGGCGGCAACTTCCGGGCTTGCATCCTGATCCATAGACATAACCGTGGCAACTACGCCAACGTCGTTGCGGTAATCGTCCGGGAACAATGGACGAATTGGGCGATCTATCAGGCGTGATGCTAGAATTGCATGCTCTGTAGGGCGGCCTTCGCGCCTAAACCATGAACCCGGGATTTTACCTACAGCGTAAAAACGCTCTTCGTAATCTACACTCAGCGGGAACCAATCTATACCCGCACGGGGTTTTTCCGATGTTGTTGCTGTTACAAGTACAACTGTGTCTCCATAAGTCATAAGGGCAGTGCCCCCTGCAAGTTCAGCCAACCGACCAATCTCGCAGGAGAGCTTCCTGCCCCCCAGCATGGTTGTGTATATTGAAGTTTCTCTCATTAGTGTCCTACTTTCTAATAGAATGGGGCTGTGTGCCCCCTCTCGCTTTAAAGAATGGGGCAAAGCCCCATTCTTTTACCTTCTTATGGAATCTCTTAGTCCCAGTTCGGCAAGTAATGCACGGTATCTTAGAACATCCACACTTTGCAGATAGCCCAAAAGGCCGCGGCGTTGCCCTACTAATTTAAGCAGCCCGCGACGAGAGTGAAAGTCTTTTTTGTGTGTACGTAAGTGTTCTGTAAGGTGATTAATACGTGCAGTTAGCAATGCGATTTGTACTTCCGGCGAACCTGTGTCGTTGTCTCCACGACCGTGCTTGGTAATAATTTCTTGTTTGTTAATCATTTAAGATCCTCCTATGATCTGTATTATCCCCCGTCGCCCAGGCATGGTTGGAGAATCCGATGTCTATGCGAGGGTTTTGATTGTGCAACTCTACTTAAGATATAGTAGAGGCTCTTGAAAGTATATCATTTGACAAAGTCTTGTCAAGGTGCAATTCATTTGGTAACTCGTCTTTCGTAAAAGCACATCAACACAATCTTGCTTCAAATATTGTTAGCATTGTAACTCAAATGTGCTAAACTTTACATGAGGTGAATGTGATGAAAAAAAATTCTACAATGAAGCGGCAAGTAGCCGAAATAACAAATGAATTAAAGCAAATTCTTGATGAAAAACGATTTTCTCATACGCTAGCAGTATGTGAAACCGCTATTGTACTAGCAGAGCAATTTGGTGCGAATAAAGAGAAGGCTTACCTTGCTGCCCTTTTACACGACTGTGCAAGAGGTCTGAATAGTGAAGAGCAAATTGCATATTGCAACGATAATGATATTATTCTTGATGAATATATGAAAACTGATATAAACCCCGTTCATGCTTTAGTTGGCGCAGATATGGCAAGAAAACATTTTAAGATTAATGATGCGGAAGTTTTAGCAGCAATTCGACGTCACGCAATAGGCGATGAAAACATGACGCTTCTAGACAAAATACTCTTTGTGGCAGATGGTATAGAGCCAAGCCGAGCCGGAAACGATGCCCAAGAAGCGCGTGAAATTGCAAAATATAGTTTAGACAAAGCCGTTGCTTTGGTAATGATAACGATAAAATCATATTACTTAAAGGGCAAGCCTATGCATCCAAACAGCATAAAAATGCTAGGGGAAATTAATTCAAAAGAGCTCTCTTGAAACCGCATTTTGAAACTGAGCGAGCGTACAACAGTATCGTTTATTTGATGGAGCGAACGAACCCAAGCAATTTATTAGAACTACTGAATACCCATGCAATAGTCATATGGTTTTGCCATAAGTGTTATGGCTTTTTCTTTCAAAGCATTGAATTTTTCAAGATACTCAGATTTTGCGCTATAAATAATTTGCGTATCGGTAAGACCAGAAACTCCGACATTTTCTAAAGCGGCTTTTCTCTCTAAATTGCTCCATGAGATGTAGAAAAAGCTGTATGAAACATCGTCAAATATAAATGTTTCCCACAACTTTCCGAAGCGAGCGGTGTCATGAATGATAACTAAATCCAAATCACTTTTTTGATTGAAATCACCGTGTAAGAAAGACCCTGTTAGTCCAACTAGTACAATATCATCAATAAAATCCCTTTTAATTCGCTCAATGACCATATCAATTAACTTGTTGTTCTTGTCAGCCAGAGTTTTTTTCATTGAATCGTCCATTTTCTCCTCCAACGTCGTTATTACATTTTTCATCACATACCACACTTGCTATGGTACATAGGTGCGCACATTTTACTCGTCTTTCGCTTCGATTACTTTTGTGTTGGGCTTTTTTAGGTCAAGGGCATTGAGCGATGAAACAACCGTTTTGCCGGTTTGAAATTCATATTCTTTTCGGGCAGCTTTGGCAACGCCGCCGCCTTGCTTTGCCACTTTAACGGTTTCGGTCATGCCCTGGGGATTTTTTTCTTTTGCTATATCAGTTGTTGCAGCTTCGGCAAGCATATTCAATATCAGCTCTGTGTTCGTCATATGGTCACGTAAATTCTCTTTCTTTAAGCCTTTCAAAACTTTGTATTCTTTTGCGGACTTGCCGCTCCATTCACTGGTGATAATATCCGTAAGGCTTGCGTATTGCTGATGACTTTCAACACCCGCCCGCTTAAACTCATCAGTCAAACCTTTGCGAACCTCCATTGTTTTAATGCGCTGATTTATCCAATTTTCTGAATAACCTTTTTTGAGGTATGTTTCAAAAGCCCTATCAATGGCTTTTTCGGGGTCAGTTATTTCATCTAAGCGTTCGCTTCCTACCTGTGCCAGCCACAACTTAAACGGTTCGGCTTTTTTTGATGGAATAGATTGGATTAGACGCAAAATCTGCTCTGTATCGCCAACATCTGTGTTATAATATTTGCCGTCAGACGATTGCATTTTCAGTTGGTAACAATTTGTTACCAACTGAATTTCCGAACCTTCTTTTAACATTCGGCTTTTCAAATTTTTCCAATATTTCCGGGCCGTCTGGTAATCGCTATCAGTCAAAACAGCCACAACATCAACAACTGACAACCACCATTTTTCATTTTCTTCATCCCAAGCCACACGCACCATTATTTCTTCAAATAGCTTAATTTGATTATCGTTGTTTTCCATGCCTACACCCTCACCCTCATATAGTTTAGTTGGCATTTTGGTTTGTATCTATTCAGCCAGTAATGTCATTTTATCACAACTTTGCGCCATGTGAAGAAATTATTCGAACTGCGTTATTTACCCCTCCACAGCACTCGTCATGTTTTTAGTCCGTATCTGGTGTATAATCTTTCAAAAACCAAAGGTTGTGACAGGATATGATTAAAAATTATAACGATTTTATAGAAAACTTGCTTGCTGCAGGGTTTACCATGGCTGGCAATGCAGACGGTATTTATGCCATTGCTCCATGGGAGTCTGGAAGCAGTCATAAAGAGGAATCGCCTATTAAGTGGTATACTGGGTGCCCCGACACAGACCCATGGGAGTGGCGCACACGGGTATTGGAAGAACGCAGCGATATTGTATATGGCAAATTATTTTTTAAAAAGTGCGGTTACATTACAAAAGAATGGTATCCGTATTTTTTAGCAGCACGGCGGGGCGGTAAATCCTTTGAAGAGGTGTATGCAAGCGGCACAATTAGCCATATGGCAAAACGTGTATATGATATTATTGCAGAAAATACTGCTTTGCCAAGCCATGCAATAAAGCAGATAGCAGGTGTTGTAAAAAAAGAAAAATCTGCTTTCGAAAGAGCTTTGGTGGAATTACAAATGAAAATGTTTATTACAGTTTGCGGCGGTCAGCAGAAAATATCCAAAAGTGGCGATGGGCATGGGATACCATCTGCGGTGTTTTGTACTGCGGAAAGTTTTTTCAAGTCTCAAGATTTGCCCACAGAACTTGGTTTCTTTTTTGACGACGATGATGTTTTTTATAATGCCTCCAATATTAGTATGGATGAAGCTTATGATACCATACGTTCCCAAGTATTAAATTTGAACCCGATGGCAGAAGATAAAAAAATAAAGAAGTTTGTTTGTGGTATGTGATGCTGCGTAATTTGTCGTAAAACAGTTGCAATTGTAAAAAGAATGTGATATAAATATGCGAATGTTGCAGCTGCGTATTTTAGGAGGTAGTAGCGGCATCAAACAAACTGCAAAATAGCAGTAAATCATAGGAGGATTTTTTAAATGAAAAGAAACTCAAAAACCGCATCAAGAGCAACAGCTTTTGTGGTAGCAATGGTACTTACAGTACTAATGGCTATGCCTGTAATGGCAGCATCTAACACTGTTTGTAGAGTAGTATGTGAGCCAGGGTACGAAGTGGTAATTCCTACAAATACAACTGACGGCACACCTTGGAGCCCTCGCGGCGGCGCAGTAGAAGTGGAAGAAGTAGTGTATGTAGAAGAAGTTGAGTACGTAGAAGAAGCTGAGTATGTTGAAGAAGTTGTAGTAATTGAAGAAGTTGTGTATGTTGAAGAAGTTGAGTACGTAGAAGAAGTTGTGTATGTTGAAGAAGTTGTAGTAGTTGAAGAACCTCCAGCTGCCACTGTTCTTACACCTCCTCCTTCTGCTCCTGTTGTAGAAGTAGCTGCACCTGCAGTAGATCCAACACCTGTTGTAATAGTTACAACAGCAGAGCCAGCACCAAGAAGAGTTAACCCTCCAACAGGTGACCAAAGCGGTGTTAATAGCGCATTTGTAGTGCTTGCAGGTTTAAGCTTAGTTGGTATCGTATTCTTTACCGCAAAAGTTAAAGTTAAAGAAAGCAACCGCTAATAGTTGAAATTCCTTATATACGAAATTGGAGCCGGGCTTCTTACCGGCTCTTATTTTTTTATGTCCTTATTCTTCTCCCATTAGAATGTACTCTTAGGGCACCGTACTCCCTTACAACACAAGGAGTAAGTTGTAAATTTACGCCACATATATTGTCGCCTACACTTATTACGGTATCGCCAAGTTCTATACGTAAACCAATTTCACCTGTGGGTTGTGTGGATATTCTTATAGCTGTTCTGCCGCTTATGCGGGTGTTCCCGTTATAAAGGGTAATAATTTCGGGCAGTTCATAAACTTGATTCAACGTTCTTAAAGCCGACGAAGCTGCCGTAGAGTCACCGGATATATACAAAACATCAAACCGCTCCGCAAGTCTAACCAGCCTGTTTATATCCTGAGGCCGCGGCAACTCTGTTAATATAAGTCCGTTTGCGTGTCTTATTCCATGCATATCCAAATACCGCAAAAGGGCATCCTCTCCGCCGCGGGGCGAACCTGCAACCAGTACATCCCTTTCATGTCTTATCACCGTGTAATTACCCAAGGTATCCAGTGCTGTAACATGCAGCCACATTGGGTTATGTCTAATGAAGACTGCGGTAATAAGTAGCATTATCATGAAAAACAAAAGCCTGCACCGTTTGCGAAAAACTTGGCCAAACCCGCTGAATGCAAAAGCAAAGGCCAATAAAACAGATGCACCAAGCCCAGCAACAAATACATTACCGCCCCCTGTAAGCAGCATTGCATTGGGTAGGCCGGCAAAAAAACTGCTTATAATCTCGTAAAACCGCAAGATAAAATACACTGTACCGGCTAAAAGAGCCGCACCCCCTGTCCACACCAACCCAAGGAGGCCAACCACAAGCCCAATGACTAAAATAATGGTTGTAGTTGGGGCAATTATCAGGTTGCCAATTACGCTGTATAACTGAATTTCGTACATATGAAAAGCAAAAATGGGGTAGGTTGACACTACTGCGGCTATACCAACCCCAAGACCACTTCTAAATTTGCCCCACTGTGGTAATTTCGCCATTGCAAGCAGCCTTTCCACCGGGGCAGACAATATTCCAATGCCAAAAACTGCCGTAAAAGAAAGCTGAAAGCCAACATTAAACAGATATAAGGGTTCATATATAAGTAGCACAATACAGGCCCAGGCCACAGCCGCTAAAAGATCGTACTTCCGGTTTAAAATTTTGCCAAAAACCAAAACACCACCCATGGTAACAGCCCTGACTGTAGCTACTCCTGCGCCGGTCATAAGGCAATAAAGTATCATAACCACAAGAACTATAATGCCGCTTTTACGTTCCGTAAAAAACAGCCCCATAGCTTTGTTTAATGCCATCATTAAAATGGCTACATGAAGGCCGGAAATGGAGAGTATATGAAAAATCCCCATGGCTCGGTATTGGTTTGCCAAATCCCTGTCCATGTCGGCTCTGTCCCCAAGTACCATAGACTTGATAACAGCCGCTTCCTGCGGGGGCAGCAGTTGGTCATATACCGCCGCCAGCCTATCCCGGGCCATGCGCAATATTACCATTGGCGACAGCCTTACTTCGCCCAATAAAATAGTATCGGGCCAAATTACCGCATCAATTTTTTGGGAACGTAAATGCTGAAATTGGTCGTATCCACCGGGGTTCGAACTTCTTGCCAGTGGGCGCAGTTCCCCGGTTACTATAATTTCCTGCCCAATATGTGCCCATAGCTGGTGCGGACGAATGTATGCCATAACCCGCAAGCCGTTATCCATGCGTATTATAACTCGCTGGTTGCCTCCGGATGTAACCCCAACGTCTTGAGCCACCCCGGACAATTGCACATATACAGGTGATATTATGTAGCTATGTAAACTGTGCCCTACTCGCCAAAATCCAATAAGCATAAAAATGACAAAAACAAAAACGGGCCAATATCTGTAAAAACGATAAAGTCCTATACATAAAAAAAGTCCTGCAACAATGCAAAGGCCAAAAAGGGGCAAACTTACGTATGCCCCCAAAATAATCCCACAAATAAGAAAGCCCAAAATCCAAAGAACAGGCCGTTTCATTCCTCGTCCTCTTCTTCAAGTTCATAATCTGGAACAAACCCAACCATTACTGTTTCGTCATACTCGAACCCACGGGTAAAATCATCAATGCCGGGTAGCTGTGCCCTGGAAAAATCGACCAAGAAAAACACCTGACGTAAATTGTGGTCTGTAGAATTTGCAATTACCGTGTTTACAATGGCGGCAATCATATAGCGTGCCGCCGGGCCACCTGCAAAACGTAAAAATTCGCCGGAAAGGTTTACATAAATGCTCCTGGTTTCTACTACAGGTATGATGGCAAGGATGCGTGTTTCCGGTGGTATTATAGTAATTGCGCCTTCTACAGTTGGCCCCTCGATAAGACGCTCTAAGGCAGCTTGCACCTGGCGTCTGTCATCAATATCTGTTGCATCGTAATACTTACGGACAAGGCCAGAGCCGGATTCGTCTATAAAGTATAAAACCAATTGCGTATCTGTAAGGCGTGCAGCACTTAAAGCAGGTGCGTTGGCGATAGTCTGTGCCGATTCTGTCCATTCGTTATCGTTTATACGAATTATTACTTCGTCAATAAACGGCAAGCCCACCATAGTGAGAGTTAGAGCCGAGCGGAACAGTGCCTCTTGCAAGGGCGGCATTTCCAGATAAGATTCGTAAAAGTCTATAACCAGGGTGCCGTCATTAACAAAAAAACCTTGGAAAAATGGAGTTTCTTCTTCGCCCAACAAAGGGTTGATGTCGGGCCATGTACTTGCCATGCGCCTATTATTAGGCGCAAACCTTAAATGCCCAAGTGTTGCGTATATCCAGTCGTGCTGGTTGCCATATGGCTGAGGGCGGTTTTCCGAGTACAGTCGCCCTTCTGACGGGCTAAAAAAATAAACCTGAATTTGATTAGTAGAAAAAATATCATACCCTTGCCTGCGCAAAACAATTGCCAGTGTTATTGAGCCGATAGTAATTAAGGCCACGACGCCAAGAATTATGCCCGGCAAAAATACCTTGAAGCGGGGGGCTTGTGTCTCTTTTTCTTCTAAAGAAGGTTTAAACCATTTTTTGTAAAATTGCAAATTCATCACATCCTTAATGGAAGCTTGACTATAAATATAGAACCTTCCCCCTGTGTAGAACTTATATTAATACTGCCGTTGTGCAGCAGTACGGTGGCACGGCTTATTGCAAGGCCAAGCCCCGTTCCGCCGGTTTCCCTGTCACGGGTTTTATCTACACGGTAAAAGCGGTTAAATATCTTATCATGCTCCTCTTCAGGTATGCCAATGCCTGTATCTTGTATGGTGATAAAGGCCGATTGATAGTCCGAATCTATAATAACTCTAACCGTACCCCCCTTGGGGGTATATTTTATTCCGTTTTCGACGATATTGGAAATAGCTAAACTCAGCTTAATTTCGTCTGCATTAAGTTGTACTGCCCGTTCCGCCTCGTATATAAGGGCGATATTTCTTTGCTCCGCTAAGGGGGACAGCCGTTTTAAAATATCTTCAATTAATTGGTTAAGATCTATGGGCTCTACATTTAGCCCTTGCTCCCGCTGATCTACTTTTACCAAAGCCAAAAGGTCGTTGGTGATGTTGGTCATCCTATCTACTTCAGAGTTTATGTCCTGCAAAAACTCCCGATACATTTCTTCCGGTGCGGAATCTTGCAAAAGAATAGATTCGCTAAGGACTTTAATAGCGGATAAGGGCGTTTTCATTTCGTGGGAAACGTTAGATACAAACTCTTCCCTGGTTTTTTCTACTTGCTCTAATTTTTCTGTCATGTTGTTAAATGCCTTTGCAAGGATGGCGTATTCGTCTTTGCCTTTTACGGGTATACGCAAAGATAACTGCCCTGTAGCCATGCGGCGTACAACATTTACAGTGCGCTTAAGGGGGGAAATAAGATAGTTGCTTACAGCAAACACCAGCACTATGGATAAAATTCCTACCAACAAAGTGGCAAGAAAAAGATCATTACGCATATCGGCTATAGACAAAAAGATGTCCTCTACCGAGGCAATTAAAAGAACCGCACCGATGCGGTCGCTGCCTGCGTCATGGACACTTACTGCCACATTAAGGGTATATTGGTCTCTGTATAAAACGTAGGTATCATTTCCGTTTAAGGCATTTATAACTTCCCGCATTAGTACGGTTTGCCCAACTCGTGGTGCCCCAAGGTTAGAATCTGCAATAACTCGTGCATGGTCGTCTATTACAAGAATGCGAATGCCCAATGCATTGCTGCGTGCAGAAACAGAACCCTGTAAAAACCGCCGAGCGGGCTCTTGTTCTAAATTATTAAAGCCGTGAACCCCGGCAACATAGTCTGCCATTATTATTGCAGCAGTTTCCACTTCCCCAATTCGCCTGTCCATATGATACGACTGAATAGAATTCATGACTATAAAATGAAAGGCCAGCAGAAGCACAAAACTTAAAGCAATGTAGCTGAATGCAAGTTTCCACCTGATACTGTAGTACCAAGGCAGTTTGTCCGAAATAGTAACCACTCCTTACTTTGGCATGGCGGCTTACCTAAAGTAATACCCTACTCCCCATTTGGTGTAAATATATTTTGGGTCGCTTGGGTTTTCCTCTATCTTCTCCCGCAGGCGGCGCACATGAACGTCAACAGTGCGTGCATCGCCGGTGTTTTCTGTCCCCCAAAGTTCAGTCAGTAGGTTTTCTCTGGTATAAACACGCCCTATGTTTTTTACTAAAAATTCTAAAAGGTCGTATTCCTTGGCGGTAAGTGCTATTTCTTGCTCTAAAACAAATACACGTCGGGCATGCGTGTCTATGGAAATATCACGAACATCTAAAGTTTGGTTTAGGGGCGCAGGTACGGGTTTAACGGCCCGGCGCAAAATGGCTTTTATACGTGCCTTAAGCTCCAAAATATTGAAAGGCTTGGTGATGTAATCGTCGGCACCATATTCCAGCCCCATAATTTTATCCATATCCTCGCCTTTTGCAGTAACCATTACAACGGGCACCGAGCTAAATTCGCGAATCCGTTGGCAAATTTCGGTGCCGTCCATTTTTGGAAGCATAACATCCAAAATAATCAGGTCGTAGGAATTTTTTTTGGCAAGTTCCAGGGCTTCTTCGCCGTCATAAGCCACGTCAACTTTCATTCCGTCCTGCTCTAAACTAAACTTGATACCTTTTACGATATTCTTCTCATCATCAACAACCAGAATGTAAGACATGTTTGATTCCATTCCTTTCAGTCGGGCACAGCCCCCTGCGGCAGCATGTTAAATAGTGGGAAAAGGGAAGTTCCCTTTTCCATGTTAAATTAGAAAGGGAGATTTTTATTAAAATTGTAATTGCATTTCTTATATTATATCTAGGAATTGGTCAAATTACCAGTGTTTCTGCTAACAATTATCCGGATGATATATTAAAAGTTACACCACCTTCTTATTCGGCAGCTTCTGTTGTACTTATGGAAGCCTCTACAGGCATGATTTTATATTCCACAAATGCCGATGAAATCAAGTATCCTGCCAGTATTACAAAGATAATGACGGCCTTAATTGTGCTGGAGCATACTACAGATTTTGACGAGCGAATTTCTTTTTCCGATAGGGCAGTATTTTCTATTCCCCGTAATTCCAGCCATATAGCCATGGATGTGGGCGAGACTTTAACTGTTTATGAAGCCCTTTATGGCTTAATGCTTGAGTCTGCAAACGAAGTTTCCCTTGCATTGGCAGAACATGTGGCGGGCAGCATAGAAGATTTTGTAGATTTAATGAACCGCCGCGCCCGGGCACTAGGGGCCTACAATACGTATTTTGCAAACCCAAGCGGCCTGCCAGGTGCCGGGCATGTTACTACCGCTTACGATATGGCGTTAATTATGCGGGAGGCAATACGGCACCCTTTGTTTGTGGATATAATCCGCGCCCGCCGTTTTGATATCCCTCCAACAGAACGTCAGCCAGACGTGCGGGCACTGCGTAACACAAACAGACTAATCCATGAAGGACCTCTTTTTAACGAGTCTGTGATAGGCAGTAAAACAGGCTGGACAACTGCCGCCGGGCACACTCTTGTAACATATGCCCAGCATAATGGGCGCAGGCTTATAGTAAGCGTTTTAGGCGGCGACACCCCGGGCACATTTATAGATACAACTGCACTGTTAGACTATGGCTTCGCCATCCCGTTTGAACCTACACAAATATTTGATGCTGCAGCAAATACCCCATCTGTACCGGTTTTTCAAACAATAGCGGACACACGCACAGAGGTAGGCCGCGTGCCACTTAAGGCAAGGGATAATATTTATTTCAGTCTGCCCCCACAATTTGATACATCCCTTTTGCGTTACGAGTTTTTTATACCTCAGGGTCTTGCCCCGCCTATCGAAGAAGGAACGGTTTTAGGAAGTGTGGCGGTGTATATAGATAATTTCCGAGCAGGAAGTGCATCCCTTAGGGCGACGGTATCTGTGCCGGAGTATATCCCTGCTTCTGTAGAAACATTGGAGACATATGCCATAGAAGGAAGTGGGGCCTATGCGCCGTCATATCAAAATCTAGACTTTTACAGTTACGGCAATGAAAATTATGACTATGTAGCATCTTTTTGGACAAGAGAAATTTTACTGACATTGACTGTACCAATAGCTGTGTCGGCTATAACGCTGATAATTTCCTTGGTGGTGCATTTTGCAAAAAGAAAAAGCCGCATGCGAAGAAAGCTTCATGCAAGGTATGCCCGGTATCCAGATTATTACAGATACAAATGATGATAGTGAAATGCTTAGTAGGTACATTTTAACCCTGTCTATTTTGTTATAGACAGCAGTTTTATTATGTTATCAAATGTTTCGGCGTCGGGATCAATAAATTGTAAGGGTGCATGACAGGTGCTTTCATAATCTTTTCCAAAAATCCTCCAGAGATTCTTACAGCGATTATTACCGTTTTCGTCCCCTTGGCAATATGGTGGGCTACAAGGTTCTTGGGGGCAAATGCTGTTGGGCAGTAGTGGAAAGCGGGTACTTCGGGTGGAGGTATCCGCTTTTGCCTTATTATTCAGCAGTTTTGCGATAATGTGTTATTATATAATCGGCATTTTTCGAAATATCCTTTGTTCCATCCAAACGTATAACAGGACAGGGCAATTCTTCAATCCATTGTTCATGAAGTTTGCGACCAAAGTTTATTACGTCCGCTGTTTCGTATTTTTGGGCATTAGCCATATAATCGTTGAAATCGCCATGAAACCGAGTGGCTTTAACATATCACCGCCGGGGAGGACTCTTTCACCCCAACGAGCAAGTTCTCTGGCGTGGACACGCTCTGCACAAACATCCGCAGGCGTTGATATGAATATAGCTAATTCAAGCAAAGGCTCAAACAAACTTTTATCACTAAATATTGTGCCAGCGATAACAAAATCGGGATATTTTTTTATATCATCCATTAAGCCCTTGGTTCGTTCTTCACTTGGGCGAACGACTGTAAGCGGTATTGCGGTGTTCCAACGCCAAAGATAATCGTCGATGTCTAAATATTGAAAGTTAAGCCGCCGTGCTACTTCTTTCCCAAGTGTCGTAGATCCTGCACCCGATGCGCCGAAAATAATAATGCCCATATTTATATTTCCTCTTGCGTAGAACCGCTGTAGACCTTCGTTATCAAATCAATACGCAACAATCCGTCCATGCTTTTACGGTCAAATATTTCGTTCATTTTAGCTGTATGTGTATCGTATTCGGCATCACTTGATTGAGGATTATCTGAAATGGATGCGTTATGTTGAATCCATCTTTCGCGTGTGTAAAAAATCGGATTAGGAAACTCACGCACAGTAGGATTGCTGAAAAAAATATCAGCAGCTTGCTTGCTTGTTAGTCTATGACTGCCGGGAACATGATTGTCCCCCGGCGATTCGTTATGCAACGAAACCACAATGACATCACGCTTACCAATTCTGTGGCATTCATTCCGAAAAGCGTCTAAATCAAACCACCCTATCGCTTGCGCACAAGTTATTACATCAATACTGTCATTAGGAATAGTTGTTGCTTCGGCTGTGCCATTAACAATCTTTGCGTTTGAAAAAGGTGCAATCGTGACCGCAAGCTGTTCACGCATATCAGCGTTAGGTTCAACTGCAAAAACTTCATATCCACGTTGAGCAATAAGTGATGTAAATTTTCCTGTTCCTGCACCTATATCAACGAAAACAGCATCAGGTTTTACAAGACTACAAATATACTCTATGGCTTCATCGGGATAACCCGGACGAGCATTAGTGTATGCTTGCGCCTTCCCAGTAAATGCTTCTGTGTTCATAAACTCACTCCTACCATTATTGCATATCTCTGTCCACTTCGTCACGGGTCAAAACCGTTTTTGCTAAATGCGGATAACTGCATAAGACGCTATCCAATAATTGAACACCACAAAAATATTTGCATATGGAAATATTTTTTACAGCGCATTTATGCTCGTTTGTTCCAACACCTAATGTTTCCACTTCTCATAATAGCTAGGAATATCTTTAGCTGTGCTAACAGTATAGCAATTATCGAAAGCCACAATCACAGATTCAGGATATTGCCATAGTAGCTTTTCACAAAACCATTTTGCTAACATCACGCTTCGTTTACCTCTTTCACAAAGCCCTATTGGTTTAGGCTGGCTTTGCCTGTTATCGCATATTTGAGCTTTAACATATGAAATGTTACCCTTACATATGTTTAAACTCGATAAAGTGCTTTGGCATTAGCAGTAGTAACCTCTGCCACTTTTGCTGCCGAAACATTCTTAATGTCGGCGATAGCTTCTACGGTAAGCCTTAACAAGCTCGAGTCATTTCGTCTATCACGAAATGGCTCAGGCGTAAGATATGGACAATCGGTTTCTATGATCATGTGCGATAGCGGCACTTTCTTTACTACTTCTACCAGATTTTTGCCACGAGCAGAACGGTGTGTCACCAAGCCTGTCACACTTATCAGATAACCCATGTCAATATAATCTAAAGCCATTTGCGGCGGGCCAAGATAACAGTGCATCATGCCCTTGCCAAAACCGTAATCCGGCATTTCGATGTCTTTTATCACGTCAAACGCTTCTTGGTCAGCGTTACCGGAGTGTATCACCACAGGCAAGCCAACCCTTTTTGCTATTTCAAAATCCGCTTTCAAATATGCCGTTTGTTCTGCAAGCGTATCAGCAGTTTTCTCGGTTTTGCGGAAATCCATATAACATTCACCATACGCCACAATTTTTTTATTTTCCGCACGAAGTTTTTTCATTCGTTCAACGGATTCGTCAATCAATCGAGCGGCTAATGCCGTGTCCCTCATATCTGCATTGCCGTAATGCCCAAAATCGTTTATGCAGATATAGAAAAAGTCGTACTTTCTTGCGAGGGATAGCCCGATGTTGAGTTCCTTTTCCTTTGTTGTGCCAAAGCAGTCAACAACATATGCAACGCCATCTTCTTGCATCTCGGCAAAAAGCTCATGTCTGTCTCTGCTAAATTTTCTATCTGTATAATGCGAGTGTGAATCAAAATATTTCATTATCAAAAATCCTCTCATCGTTTGATGATTTGCATTAAATTTTTTTGTCGATAGTAATTATGCCAGAATGGCAAAATGAACATACCTTGCTCCAACCATTACAACATTCCAAATACTGTGCATTGCTATTGGGTATACAATGCTTTTGCTTTTTTGATATGCAACGCCATACCAAAGCCCTAAAAATATGGAAAGTATTAGTTGAACCCAACCTGCACTAATTGAAAACGGATTAAACGACCAACTAATATGAGCCACAGCAAAAAGCAATGCCAATATTCCACAACACTCACGAGAAGGCGTAGATTTTGACTGTTTACGGCTGCTTGCTTATTAGTTGCGTGTGCAAATATGCCAATGAATACCGAACTTGTCCTCTACATCACCACATAATGTAGACCAAAATTGTTGTGCGAGTGGTGTAACCATTTTCCCACCCTTTGCGAGTTTATTAAAAGCAGAAGTTACTTCATCAGCAGTTTCAAACATGAGCATAAGAGAGAAAAAGTCACCTGTTGCCGGAGCGGTTGCCCCATCAGTCATAGTAATCTGCGTTCCACATATCAATATTTCTGAGTGCATTACAAAATCCGGCGGCAACGACTCATCCATACCCGAATCCGCAGGAGCATCCTTGAAGTAATGGATTCCCTTTACTTCCGCACCCACTGCCTCTTTGTAAAACACAATTGCCTCATCACATTTGCCTTGAAATGAAATTGTTGGTATAAGCATAATCTGTCTCCTTTTATTTTTATTTTGAAACTATTATATCACGACAAACAAGACAACCGCATGACATGTTAAATATAAATAACGCATACACAAAACAGTCACTTTATCCTCTTGGCAAAAGTGACTGTTTTGTGTATGTTAATATTAACTCAAAATTCTAAGGGGCATGATGATGGAAAACTACACTGATAAAAACGCAAAAGCCATAGACGGCTGGGTCGATGAAGGCTGGATGTGGGGCATACCCGCATCTGCGGAAGAGTGCCAAAAAGCACGGAAAGGCGAATGGGGCGTATTACTTACACCCACTACTTATGTACCAAAGGAATGGTTTCCGCCTTTTAAAGGAACAAAAATTTTAGGCCTTGCCAGCGGCGGCGGGCAGCAAATGCCAATTTTTTCGATATTGGGCGCAAAATGCACGGTAATGGACCTTTCCGACAGGCAACTGGAAAGTGAGCGCATGGTTGCACAGCGGGAGGGCTACAAAATTGACATTGTAAAAGCAGATATGACAAAAACCTTTCCCTTTGAAGACAGTACTTTTGATGTAATTTTTCATCCGGTTTCAAATGTATACATCGAGGATGTACATCATGTGTGGCAGGAGTGTTATCGGGTATTAAAACCCGGAGGCGTCTTACTTTCTGGCCTTGATAATGGGCTTAATTTTATATTTACCGATTATGATAATCCCCTTACGGTGTCTGAGACATTGCCCTTTAACCCATTAAAAAACCCAGCTCAAATGGAAAGTTTAATTGCAGATGGAGAAGACTCTATCCAATTTAGCCATACATTTGACGACCAAATTGGTGGGCAGTTAAAAGCAGGGTTTATGCTTACCGCCGCATACGAAGACTTTGACCACAACCCTGATATTTTGTGTAAAGCAATGGTAGATGCGGGCATTGCCGCATATTGGGCAACAAGGGCTGTAAAAATGTAAGAATACATTGCTTACGAATGATATTGTCAAAGTTTTTTAAGCTGTTCAGCAACTCGGCGAATAACAGGAACGCTTACTGAGTTACCAATTTGTCTATAGGCGTCTTCTATACTGATAGTATTTGGAAAGTAGTAATCACTTGGAAACCCCTGAAAATCCAAGGATTCTCGAAGTGTTAAACGTCTAATTCCGAAATCGTCACGCAGTACAATAGCGTTATGTATTGTATGCATTGAAGCAGTGAGTGTTGAGCATAAATCTGGGTTACGCAGATTTCGAATATTTCCATTGTACATCCGAAAAAGGCGCTTACTATTTCCAATGAATTTATCTATTTTCTCGTATAGCGGGGTGTTAGGATTATAGTAATAAACTTCGTTCTTCTTCTCATTATACTTAACAATGTCCGCTATCTTATATTCAAGGTGCATTGTTTCGGGAAATAAAAACCTATCGCAATTTTCAAAATCCCCAAAAGCTACAATATATATTCGTTTCCTCGCTTGCGGAACACCACCGTACTCGTTTGTTGGCATAATTCTATACCTCACGGAGTAACCATACTGTGCCAAAACATTATAAATAACAAGAAATGTTTTTCCTTCGTCATGTTCTACCAGATTTTCTACATTTTCAAGAAATATAACCTTTGGACGCTTGGCATTAATGATACGAGCTACTTCAAAGAACAGAACACCACGATTGTCCTTAAAGCCCTTTTGTCTACCACCAATAGAAAAAGATTGGCACGGAAACCCTGCGGTCAAAACATCAAAATCGGGAATGTCTTTGGCATCAATTACTTTGATATCCCCCTCAATCAAGTAATCGTCCCCAAAGTTATAACGATATGTCCTGCAAGCCGCCTTATCAAGTTCATTAGCCCACACTATTTCAAAACCTGCTTGTTTGAAACCGGAGCATATACCACCGATACCCGCAAACATACTTGCAACTGTTAAATTAGTCATACTGCAAACATTTCAGCAAGTATTTGCCTAATAGGAAATATTTTTTTGTTGAATTTAGCTATTTCAGGCGTTAGGGCAACCCACTGCGACAACCTATCGCTTGAAATGTTAGTGGCACTCCATAATTCGCACAAGATATCTTCTTGTTCATTTTTTATATAGTTAGTGATTTCACTTTGAAGAAGTTTTGCGTTTGCCAAAACCCTTGGTACATCACCATACCCATTTAACGAAGGAATAATAACCCTTCCCCCAGCGGAAAAAGAATCGCGCAAAGATGGCGAAACCACATTATGCGTTGTTGTGAGCCATAAGGTATACCGCTTATACTTATTTGCAGAATCGCTGAACAGTTCGGGGAAAAGTGCCATTCCAGCAACCCTCAGTTTTCTTTGTTCTGCTGCATCCAATGTGTCCCATAATCGAATAGTGGATGATGCAAATTCACTTTGTCCATTGCGCAGATTATCGCCTGTCCACCATAAACTCTCGCCTTCCGACAGTTGTTGTTTATAATATTTTACAATGGAACCAACAGGGTCTCGAGATTGGCGCAAATCGTCATAGGTTGTACTCATTTTATCAAAAATTGTATTCCCATCAGATAGGTTCATGTCAATTTTATAGCGAGGATAATGAGTTACGACAACTTCAGAAAGGCAGTCCTCATACGGGCGGCTACGAAACTCAATTGGGTTAGTTAGTTTACCAAATGTTAAGAAAATACGCTCTACACTCTCAACCCTTGTAGATTCGTTTACACTACCACCGAGCGAAATCCATTTTTCATCTTTTGAACTCTTTACCTCTACACCATAATAACGAGCCGCCACAATATCAGGAAAACGCTGTCCTGATATTTTTTCAATCGTATCCTCAAACTTCGTTCCTTTTGCAGAATATCCGAGAAAACCAAGGACATCATCTTCCAACTTTTGCGCACCACGACCTAAATAATAAGCACCTCTGTTTTTAGCATCATCATTTAATCTTTGTGTTGCGGTTTCTACCAAGGATTTAAATTCACCAAGGTTAGGCTCACGGTTATTTGATATAATCATTAAACATTGCCTCCAAAATATAACTCCCAATTTTTTTCGAGTCTTTTCGCAATATGATAACCAAGGAGTGGAGGTACAGCATTACCAATTATCTTATACGCATCCGAAGCTGAAACTCCCTTCGTTTTACCGTTAGCGGGAATAATAAACTCATAATCATCGGGGAAAGTTTGTATACGGGCGCACTCTCTTACGGACAAACGCCTTTCAACAAGACCATTTTTCAATTCCTCTTCCAATTTACCGCCATTTTCTTCTGACAGTCGTCTAAACTCAATATTTCCATGATGCTCTGAGCGTATTGTCGGACCAATATCGTGTAGTTTTACTTCTGTTTGTCCTTGGCAGTGCTTACCCATATATTTTGCCTTTGAATATTTTTGCTGCGCAGGGTCTGTTGATATATGCGGTTCTTCAAGTCCAACAAACGCCTGCAAAAGGTTTGTTGGCGGCAGTAATTTGTCCCCGCTTGAAGTATAACTGTGTGTTTTTGGTGGGTATGGGTCGTAGACAGAACATATACTGGCACCTGTCAACTTTTGTAATGCTTTTTCATTCAATGCAGCCCTATTGAAACCTATGAATATGACACGTTCTCGGGATTGCGGTACGCCATAATCGGCAGCGTGCAACACTCGTGCATCAACGACAATGTAGCCACTACCGCCTATGGAGCGGAAGTCGTTTTCTATGGTTGTTTTTACATCAGAAAGATTAGCAAGCCCCTTTACATTTTCTGCTATAAAAATTTTCGGTTCAATTATAGCAATAACTTCTCGCATCCACATATACAGTAATCCGCGACTTTCAATGTTTGGCGCATCCTCATCAATATGATTCCCATTATGGCATTTATCAGAATTGAAGCCTTTTCGTTTACCTGATACAGAAAAATCTTGACAAGGAAATCCGCCTGTAACAACATCGATATCGGACGGAAATATCGTTTCGCCAGACTTATGTAGCTTTACAAGGTCAACGATACTTCCAAGATGATATACATTGCAAGGTGTTCCCCTCTTTCCAAAGTGCTTTTGCCAAGATGCCTGTGCATCCATTCGTATATCATTCGCAAAGACTGTATTAAAGCGTGTTTTAGGCAAGCTCTTCCAGCCATTTTTTCCTGTGCTTGACTCATTCCAATCAGGGTGAACATCAATATTTATCGCATTTGAAATAACGTCAAAACCGCCTTCAAAACCTAAGTCAAGTCCACCGCAGCCGGAAAAAAGCGATAAGACATTAAGTGTGTTTTTATTAACTCGTTTCTTCACAGGATAGGGTTCGTTCTTATCCACAACCCAATTCCGCCCTATTTTTTGTGCAGAATAAAAAGCCCCCTTCTCTGCTAGTCGTCGCAAAGTGTCTGGGCTTCTGCTATGTAATGTTGCATACTCTGCAAGTGAGACAAGCATAATTTCCCTCCAAAGCCATTGCATATATGATAAATTATTATACACGATACCGTGCGTAAAGTAAACTGTGGTTTAAGGAACACATAAAGTCTTTGTTCAAATGAGGGTCCAGTTAAAGTTAATTAACGTCCTGTTTCTAAAATAAGTGCAAGAGCAAAATAAATCTTTGGTTTGACGTTGGGAAGCCTAGAGTGCTACAATATATATTAAACACGCAATGCAGGATAAGGAGGATTCCATGTTTGACAAAATTAGCGAGAAAATAAGCCAGACAGCTGGTATTGTAAAAATCAACGGCCTAATTGCCCAAGAAGAAAGGCAAATAAACGATTATCTCTTACAAATTGGCGAAATTTGCTATAACAAGTTCCCGGAGAACCCGGAATCTTTAGTTGCGAATTTAGTTGCACAAATTAATGGTGCAAAAGCCAAAATTGCAGAGTATGCAGAGCAAGTAAATAAATTGAAGGGTGTAGCAAAATGCGAGCAGTGCGGCATGGACATTGTGCTGGGTAACAAATTTTGCAGCGGATGCGGAACTCGTGTAAAAGACGAGGCCATAAATACTGCAGAGGAAGGCCCCGTCTGTATGGGCTGCGGCGCAAGCCTTGCCAGCGATGTGGCATTTTGCACTGGTTGCGGGCAAAAAGTTAGCCCGTAAGAAAGGAGGAAATAATTATGTTCTGTGGCAAATGTGGTAATAAAAACGAGGATGGAGTTAGATTTTGCGGTGTATGCGGTTCCCCCGCAGAGGCATCTATGACCGGGGAGCAAACAAATCCCCCAAGGCCTACTGTGTTGGATGTAGGCGGCTTTGCACAGTTTGACGCAACGGATGAGAACAAAGCAACTATCACGATTGCAGGTATATTACTTAACGCTACTCTTGTGTTTAAATCCTTGGCTGTCATGCTTTTTGTTGCGCTAATCCTACCTTTTTACTCTATTGTAGTTACCATCGGTATAAGAGTGTCTACTTCAATTAATGGTTTTCGCATGGCTTTTGGCAGGGGTGATGCAAGTTTCTCCGGGGTATTGTTGTTTTTGATTCCCATAATAATTTTTGCATTATTTCAGTTTAGAAAAGAAATTCAAGGTGCCGTTGCTGCTGTTAAAGGAAAGCTTTTTATGATTACTGCAGGGCTATCCATAATTGGGTTCATTCTTATTTTTTCTGCAAGAGTAAGCCTTAATGCTCCGTTTATTTCTATACGACCTTCTGCAGGGTTTATAATTTCTCTTTTACTGTACATGGTTTCCGCCGCTATTTCTATATGCCTTGTATTGGCGGAAAAAAGGAGATAGACTTTAGCAAAACATAAGAAAGCCCCCGGTATCCTATGCATGTCAGGATACCGGGGGCTTTTTTTGTAATAATTCAGGCATAATCCTCATAGATATATCTATACATATTAAATTGCTGCGAAGCGAAAGGAAGTACGTTAATGGGTGGAACAAAATTTTTTGTTTTACGAATGAAAGACTTAATAAAAGTGGGTGCAGTGGTGCTTTTAGGGCTGGTATTGATAATTTTGGCTTTGGTATTTTTGGTTCCGGGGCGAAGGGACCATACGCCGGAAATGCCAAGGGTACAAGGTGTTTTTATGCCGGGAACCTACGCTGCCACAATTATATTAAACAATAAACCCGTAGAAGTACAAGTTACCGTAAGTGATAACGAGATACTTTCCGTTAGCATGTCAGATATGGCAGAAATTCAGCGGGTGTTTTATCCGTTGTTTGAGCCGCGCATGCATGATTTGGCACAAGAGATATTGCGGTATCAATCTGCATATATCAACCCATCTACGGATTACCCCGTTACAACAAGCATTTTGCAACGGGCTGTAAAAGCTGCATTGGACATGGCACTACTAAGACACTAGTTAAAATAAATCGGATAAAAGCGGCGTTATCTTTTCTTCCAGAGTGTTTTCAAGTTCGTCTAGGAAAGTTAGCGCATTGTCCGAAAAAAAACTGCCGTAAGATATTCTGGGGCGGTACATAGCCTGTAAAATGCGATTTTGAATACGTTTGCGGTTGTATAAAATCATAGGCTGCCCTCCTGCTTTTTATTGTATCTTATGCAAGTTAGGTAAAAAAGCTTCCAGCCTGTAAATTGGCCCGTGAGGAGAGAATTTTTCTTCGTATTCGGTCATAATATTATCTTCCATGTTGGAATTGTGTAAATCCAGGGATACATTTTGAAGTGTCCATTTCATTCTGCTAAAGCTTTCCAAAGATGCTTCAAAGAGTATTCGATTATCGGTTTTAAAAAATATTTCCGGAATTTGCAGATCTTCGTATTTTGCTAAATAATTATCGTGGGTTAGGCGACGCTTGGCCCACTTTTTTTTCCTCGGCCATGGGTCGCAAAAATTAATATACAGCCTCGCAATATCACCGGGCTTGAAATAATCCATTATATTGTCTACATCTGCAAGAACAAAAACAAGGGAGCCTGCATTAATTTGTTCCGCTCGTCTTGAAGCGGCAGCCAATATGACAGGTTCCCGTTCTATTGCAATAAAGTTAATATCCGGATGACGTAAAGAGGTTTCTGTAATAAAACGGCCTTTGCCGCATCCAATTTCCAGATGAACCGGGTTGGTATTGTCAAAGTGTGCTTTTATGCTTTTGCCTTCGTAAGATTCCAAATTGCGTAAAATACGAGGGTTGTTTTCCAGTTCTGCCGAGGCCCATTTCTTTTTTCGTGCGCGCATAAGTATATTTCAGCTCCATGTTTTTGATAAAGATTATATCACATAGGCAGACCCGGGCATAACAAAATCGCACGTAGGGCTAAAAATCTACAAACATTAACCAATAACCACTATATTCTGTGTACTGGCTGTCACAATCATGGTCTATAAATTGAACAAAGCCAAGATTTCTTGCGATAACTTCATCTTCCGGCGAGTATGAACTGGGTATGCCTATTGCATATTGCATTGGTTCCCCGTCTGTAGTGATTCCTAGTACAAAGTGCTCGTAATCTGCCCAGGCTGTTTGTATAAATGGCTCAGTTAAAAGATGGGGGCACTCGTTTGGTATTGGCATTTGTTCTGCTAAATTGCACCGTACCCATTTCATTTCCCGATCTTGCTCTAAAAATGGCTCGAATAGGGTATTTGCATTAAAAATAGACTCTAGGAGCTGAACGGTATCTATTCGGGATTGGGATAGCGCCACCACTTCCGGCGATGATACATGTGCAGGAATACTTACGGACTGCGGTCTTGTAGCCCGTGGCGGGACGATAGGCAGTTCATCGGTAACAGGTTCGGACACTTCTTCAATAACAGGCGGTTCAATTATAGCTGGAGCCAATGGTTCAATTGCAGCTGGGCCAGGCTCTTCTTCCTTATTTCCCATCGTCTCCGGCATTTCATTTTCCCATATACGGAAGCTATGCCGCCAAGATACCTGTGCATCACGATAACCGCATAGCGGGCTTACTACTCCGGTTGCATTTGTTGCAGTAATTGCTACTGCCACCAATTCGTTTAGTGCAAATGTATGTATATCGACAATCTCCCGCCTAAACTCTGCCCTGCCTTTTTCATCTACATCAAGTTGGCCCATATGCAGACCGGTATAATGCTGTCCTTGGGGGAAAACCAGGTAGATACTATACATTGTTTCAGGCATTAAATCCTGCACCCACATAAAGAGCTTTCCTGTATTACTACGAGCTTCCACTATACAGCGGCCTGCAGGCAACCGTCCTTTGAATTCGTAACCCTTCGCTTCTTGCACCAAGGGCATAAAAAAACGTGAATATGCCATGTGATACCTCCAAAATTAATATTATTACTATAGTATGCACAATATATATAATGAAGAACATGGATTTTAAAGTGGAATATGATATAATATAGAGAGATTGACCGCATTATATATCTTTCAAATTTTCTTAACATTTAGATATTCACGGGAGGCAACAATGAAAAAATTATTTGGTACAGATGGGGTACGCGGTATAGCAAACAAGGAGTTAACTCCTGAATTGGCGTTTCAACTTGGAAAAGCAGGGGCATATGTGCTTACAAAAAACACGGCAAATGCCCCAAAGGTATTAGTTGCAAAGGACGGGCGCCGGTCTGGCGATATGCTGGAAGCGGCACTTACGGCGGGGTTATGTTCTATTGGTGCGGAAGTTTTCCAATGTGGTGTTGTGCCAACCCCGGCGGTTGCGTATTTGATAAAAAAGCATAACTTTGACGCAGGTGTTATGATATCCGCTTCACATAACCCAATGGAGGACAACGGTATAAAGTTTTTCGATTCCCATGGGCTAAAATTATCTGACTTGCTGGAAGAAGAAATAGAGGCTTTAATAGCCTCCAAGGATGATCTTCCCCGCCCAACAGGGGCAGATGTGGGCGTAGTAAAAAACTGCCCGGAAGCCCCGGATGATTATGCATCATTTATAGTGTCGACAGCACCAAATTTGCAGCTTAAGGGCATGAAAATTGCCTTGGACTGTGCTAATGGTGCAACCAGTAAAGTTGCACCATTAATTTTTAAAATGCTGGGGGCAGAAGTGCACACACTGCACAACAGCCCGGACGGTTGTAATATAAACGCAAATTGCGGCTCTACCCACATGGAAAGTATCACGGATTTTGTTGTATCCAACAACATGGATATAGGACTGGCTTTTGATGGCGATGGCGACAGAATGCTGGCAGTAGATGAAACCGGCAAGATGATAGATGGCGATATAATAATGGCAGTTTGCGGGCTGGACTTGCATGAACGGGGGCAGCTTAAAAACAACACTATTGTTGCCACAGTAATGAGTAACCAAGGGCTTGGAGTTTTTTGCCGGGAACACAATATAACATTGCATCGTACCGCCGTAGGTGACCGTTATGTACTGGAAAAAATGCTTGCAGACGACCTTGTTCTTGGGGGCGAACAGTCCGGGCATACAATTTTCCGCAAATTTAATACAACAGGGGATGGCATACTTGCGGGCGTACAGTTATTATCCGTTTTGCATCGCCGGAAGAAATCAATATCCCAATTGGCAAAAACGATTGAAATTTTCCCACAAGTTTTGATAAATGCAAAAGTATCCGGCAGCCGCATGGCAGAGTTTGAAACCTGTGCAAAAATTAAAAAAGCCCAAGCAGAAATAGAAGCCACGCTTACCGCAGATGAGCGTATTTTGGTGCGCCCATCCGGCACAGAGCCACTAATACGTGTTATGATAGAAGGCAGGGATATAGACCAAATAACCAAGTGGGCGCAAGATTTGGTTAATGCTATAGAAAAGAATTTGGGGTAATAGTAGATTGTCTATTTGATTTTACAATGATATTTCTGGTACAATCAATGTAATTTCATAAACCAAAGGGGCGCGCTAGTGTGACAGATGCCTTTGCCAACTATATGCAAGCATTGCATTCCATGTTTAACGATGATTTTATTACCGCTTATAATGAATTAGTTCCACGGGCACGCCGCCAATTGCTGCCCTATTTGCATTCCATTTATCGCCGTTGGTATTATTCTACCTTTATCGAGAATATACATTTTTCACCGGCTAATATAACGGGCACTGCCAGCCATTATTGCAGTATATCTGCAAATACACACACTGCCCCTGTCATATCATCCCCCGCTGCACGGGTAGAAAATATAGATATGAAAGTGCTTAGTTACAGCGTAGAATCTCATCCTATAGTAGCAGATTTTAGGCAGCTAATGGCAATATGCACCCCTCATATTGACTTGTGCGAAGAATGGTGTTTTTCAGATGCCCAGGCAATGAAAACAGCAAAAAAATTAAGTTTGCACGACCCTTATTATGCATCATTTTTATTGGAAGTTGCCGGTAAAATGAACATTTTGACCCGAATGCCTTCTTTGTATGTACAAAGGATGCAGGTGTCCCAAACTGCAAGCTCTGTCCTTAGCTTGCCGGATGTGGATCTGCTTAATAAAATAGTAGATACAATTCTTGTAATGACAGCTATTGGGTTACAAAATACATTGCCTGCCCCTATCCCGCTTTTTTCAGTAGAGGGGGTACGTAATTTACTATTTAACCCACAAACTACCGATGATATATTCGAGCAGGTATTTGAATCCCTGGGCTACGACTTAAACATATTGTCCTTATCAGGTGTCCTTAGTGAATTGGACAATTTCTCGGAAGAGGCGGAAGCGGCGGCAGAATTAATGTCGGGGATATTTGTTTTGGGGGTTATGCTGGACAGGCTGTTTTTTACACCTTTCGGATATTTTTTACGTTTGATTCGCCCGATATATGCAGTGCCATTTAATATAGGGGAGGAAGTTGCCCGATATACTTGTGCATACGACGAAGACGATGACGATTTTGCCGTATTTTTTGCCCCTTGCACATCTTATACGTTAACTGACCTTGGGCTAGAATTGTTTGGGGTAGAACCTACAGAAAAAAACTATTTTGATAGCCGCAGGATACTCCCTTGGGAAGTGTTAGACGCTACATTCATATCGCCGGCAGGAGTCAAATCGTTTGTACAGGGGGCCCGTGAGTCTATTCCTGTAAGCGAGATGCCTCATGCCATATACACATTTTGCATATATGAAACCAATGCTCCGGGTGCCTGGGCACATATACAGGTTCCAAAATCAACTACCCTGCATCTTCTTTATAAAGAAATTTTAGATGTGTTTTGTGTTATCGAAAGTGAGATATACAGCTTTTTCCATGGGAAAACAGAAAACCCATTTACAGAATATTCCTGCGAGATAGACATAGATAAATTTAAGAAATCGAGCAGTAACAAGCGCAACGGAAAACCATTTAACAAGCATTCCCATATCCCTTTGACAATGCTGGATTTTGAACATATTGGGCACATGCTACTTGTTATAAATAACTTTAAAACACAAAAGTTTACATTAGAATGGTTGGGCGAAAGTGCCCCAAACCCTAAAGAACATTATCCTTTGATAAGCAAGCATAGTGCGGAATTGCAAAGAAAATGGGATACAATTGACGACGATGACGACGACGATTTTTTTGATTTTTAATCAAATATACAGTCAGTGTTTTTTCCCAGTTTAAACTAATTTGTTTGCATTGAATTTGGACAATCCCCCTGCTATAATCATTAGTACGGTTAGGAATTTCGAAGGGATGAAAAACATGCAAATCATTATCAAGAGAGACAACAGAGAAGCTCCTTTTGATGCAAGCAAAATTACAAAATGCATAGACAAGGCTTTTGAAGCAACAGGCCATAATGAAGAAATGAAGCATCTGTCTATGTCGCTAACGGCAGATGTTTTAAAAAAATTAGAAGCCGACTATGCAAACAAGCCATTTACGGTAGAAAATGTGCAAGACATTGTAGAAACCGTATTAGTTGAGGGTGGTTATACAAAAGTTGCAAAAGCATATATTTTGTACCGCCACAAACGGACAGAAGTCCGTGAGGCCAGAAGTGAACTTATGGACGTTGTAGCCGAAATTGTTAAAGAAACAAACCGGGATAACGCAAACGTAGGCAATTCGCCATCTGCTAAAGTTTTACAAATTTCCGAAGCGGCTTCCAAAAGTTTTTATTTAAAGCGTGTTATACCTGCAGATGAAGCAGAAAGGCATAACGACGGGGATATCTACATTCAAGACTTATCCTGGTACGGTAAAACACTAACATGTTTACAAATTCCTTTAGGTAAGCTCTTACAAGACGGCTTTAATAACGGGCACGGGTTTATTCGGTCACCCAAAAAAATTAGTTCGGCAGTAGCTTTGGCTGCAATTATTTTGCAAAGTAACCAAAACGATATGCACGGTGGACAAAGCTATGCATATTTCGACCGCGATATGGCTACATATGTAGATATAGAGCGTACCCGCCAAGATAAAATCCTGCGCGAAAACCTTGCAACCCTTGGCCTAACCGCCCCGGAAGAAGAAATTATAGCCTTAGTAGAGAAGCATACCCGTAACGAAACTTTTCAGGCAATGCAAGCCTTTGTATATAACTTAAATACAATGCATTCCCGTGCAGGGGCGCAAGTGCCATTTTCCAGCGTAAACCTAGGTACAGACACTTCCCCAAGCGGGCGCATGGTAACAGAATGTTTCTTGCGTGCATATGAAGAAGGGCTTGGTAAAGGCGAAAGCCCTATTTTCCCAAACCTTGTTTTTAAGCTTAAATACGGCGTAAACTTTGAGGAAGGCGACCCTAACTACGACCTTTTCAAAATTGCTATGGAAGTAGCATGTAAGCGTTTGTTCCCAACTTTCGCATTCCTGGATTCCAGCTTCAATAGTATCTATGGCGAAGAGGAAGTTAGCTATATGGGTTGCCGTACCCGTGTTATCGGCAATGTAAACGGCCCGGAAGTTACCGATGGCAGAGGTAACTTAAACTACACAACAATTAATTTACCGCGCCTAGGAATTAGAGCCGAAAAAGACATTGGCAAGTTTTATCAATATTTGGACGAAGCCATGAACTTTGTTATTAAGCAGCTTACCACCAGATATAATCTGCAAAAAAATATGAAAGTTCGCGATTTCCCATTCCTAATGGGGCAAAAGTTGTATGTCGGAAGCGAAAACTTAAAACCCGGCGATGCAATAGAAGAATCTATAAAGCATGGCACTTTAAGCTTAGGTTTTATCGGGCTTGCAGAATGTCTGGTTGCCCTTACAGGAAAGCACCATGGCGAAGATGCGGGCAGTCAAGCCCTTGGCGTATCTATAATAAGTCACATGCGACAAATATGTGATGATGCTACCAAAAAGTATAAACTTAACTTTTCCTTGTTTGCTACCCCAGCAGAACAAGTAAGCGGTAAGTTTACAAAAATAGATGTAGAAAAATATGGTTTGATTAAAGGCATTACAGATAAAAAATGGTATACAAATTCTTTCCATGTACCTGTGGAATGCAATATATCGGCCTTAGAAAAAATAGCCATAGAAGGCCCTTACCACAAATATTGTAATGCGGGGCATATATCTTATGTAGAATTTTCGTCTGCCCCCGGGCAAAATATTGAAGCCTACGAGAAAATAATTCATGCAATGGCGGAAGCGGATATGGGTTACGGTGCGATAAACTTCCCACTGGATATTTGCCGTGGCTGCGGCAAACAGGGGCTTCACAACGAAAAAATATGTACAAAGTGCGGCAGTGACGACATTACCCGTGTGCGCCGCATAACAGGCTATCTTTCCACACTGGATCGCTTTAATGACTTTAAACTGGCAGAGGAAAGCAACCGCATAAAACATGTCGGAAAACAGTCATGAGAATAGCGGGCATAACCTACGAAAGTCTTGTTGACGGCCCGGGGCTTAGGGTAGTAGTATTTGCCCAGGGCTGCGACATTGGCTGCGCCAATTGCCACAACCCGGATAACTGGGATACAGCAGGCGGAGAGGAATATACTCACCGGGAGATAGTACGCATGATTAAAAAAAAACGCCCCGGCATAGAAATGATACGAGGCGTGACATTTTCCGGCGGGGAGCCTTTTATGCAGGCGGGAGAGTTTGCCCAAGTTGCAAAAGCTATTAAGCGAATAGGATGGGATGTGGCAACCTACACAGGCCACACCTACGAAAAGCTGGCGGCAGCCAATGATGAAGGTGTGCAAGCGTTGCTTGATTTTTCGGATTATTTAATTGATGGCCCATATATACATGCCGAAAGAGATTTAGATTTACGGTTTCGCGGGTCCGGCAACCAGCGGATTATTGATATGAATGCCACCAGAGAGAATGGTGGACAGGCTGTTTTGTATAGCGAGAGTTGAATTTACTCTTTACACCATCCGCCCGGGGAAGGCATTTAAGCTCCAGTCATCCCGGTATCCTCCGGTTAAGCGGTAATACCCACGGCAGGCTATCATGGCAGCGTTATCTGTACAAAATATGGGTTGTGGCATAAAAAGCCGCAGCCCTTCTTTTTTACATGCGGCTTCCATGGCAGTGCGTAGGCCGTTGTTGCATGCAACGCCACCTGCTAATGCAACAGTTGTATATCCTTCCTGTAAGCAAGCGGTTATTGTACGGTCTACCAATACATCTACTACGGCTTTTTGGAAAGATGCCGCAATATCTTCTATAAGTGCGTCGGGATTTTTTGCCTTGTATTGCATAACGGCAGTTTTAAGCCCGCTAAAGCTAAAATCGAGGCCGCTCATTTTCGCCCGGGGGAACACTGTTGCCAATTGGTTGCCTGTACGTGCAAGCTTATCTATTTGCGGGCCGCCTGGGTAGGGCAAGTTAAGTATCCTGGCAGTTTTGTCAAAGGCTTCACCGGCGGCATCATCCCTAGTGCTGCCAAGTATGCGGTATGTGTCGTAATCGTCTACTGCCAGAATAGACGTGTGCCCGCCGGAAACCACCAAGGATAAAAACGGCGGTTTTAATTCGCTCTCATCAATTCCCAGGTAGTTTGCGCAAACATGGGCTTCTATATGATGGACGCCTATTAGGGGCTTTTCATTTGCGTATGCCAAGCCTTTTGCGTAGTTTAAGCCTACAAGTAATGCACCTGCAAGACCCGGGCCATTTGCCACGGCATAGGCATCTATATCTGCAAGAGAAATACCGGCCTGTGCAATGGCTTCGTTTACAATGTAGCCTATGCATTCGATATGGCGGCGGGCGGCAATTTCCGGCACGACGCCGCCAAAAGGGGCATGCAAATCTACTTGCGATGCAATAATATTAGAAAACACCTGCCGCCCGTCTTTTACAACGGCGGCAGATGTTTCATCACAACTGGTTTCTATTCCAAGGATAATCAAACTGTGGTTATCTCCTTCGTGTTTAATTACGAGCTATGCTCTTGATCTTTGTGCAGTATAACGAGTAGCGAGCCAAGTAGCAGTGTAAACAGTAGTGCGGCAATACCAAGGCTGCTTTCTATGGTGTGTGTGCTTTGCATGCTGTCCAGCATTTGGCTAAAGGAAGCCCCCATGCCTGAAATGAAAGTGGCAATTCTATCAAATATGGGGTACGTATTTGTTAGGTTTGTAAAGTGGTCCGGGTTAAATGCAAAGAATAGAACTACTCCCATAAGAATCGCGCTTATACCCCAAAGAATGTGTAAAGTAGCCAGCCCGCGGCTGCGTATTTCTGCTGCAATGGGCTGTTCATGTTTTACGTAAACAGGCATGTTGTTAACCTCTGCCATAATTGCGGCGGTAAAGCCCGCAGGGGCTTCTTGCCAATCTGTTTCGGCAGATGCGGCGTATTCCATAATTTCGTCAAAAGCCAGATAATACTCCCGGCAAGATTCACATTCCTGCATGTGTTGTACAAGTTTGTGGGCATCTTCTAAAGAAATGGTTTTTTCCATGTGAGATAGCACAGCAATCTCTGCCTGAGAGCAAGTCATAGGTTCCGGAAATATACATTCTTGTAATTTGTTATTCATAATATTCACTCCCCTGTTGTCAAAAGCCCTTTTAGAAGCTTACGCCCGCGGAAAATGCGATTTTTTATTTTAGATATAGGCTCGCCTATTTTTTCTGAAATTTCTTGATAGCTTAACCCGTGTTGATGATACAGTACCACGGGGACTTTGTATATTTCGGGTAAACCTGTGATTATTTTATTAATACGCTCTGTTTGTTCGCGCCTTATATATGCCGCTTCAGGTGATGCAGTTGTACCAATTGCACCGCCTTCTGCAGTGTAAACTTCGTATGATACGGTTTCCATTTTCTTTTTCCGGTGCTGGTCTATTATATGGTTACTGGTTATGCGCATTATCCATGTGCTAAATTTGAATTCCGAGGTGTAGCTGGCAAGGTTTTTGTATACTTTTAAGAATATGTCTTGCGCTAGGTCGTTGGCTTCCTCGCTGTTACGGGTTTGACGTAAAATGATGGAGTATACCAGGTTTTTGTATCGGTTAACCAGTTCTTCAAAGCAGTCTTGGTCGCCGGCTAGGCACTGGTCGATAAGCTCTATGTCGGTACGTGTGTCTTTAAATGCCATTTAATCACCTCATTCATTCAAATGGGGCTCTGCCCCAAACCCCGTCGCGGCGTAGCCGCTTAGTAATATATATACGTCATTCTATTCATACGTTAATGTTTTTGTCATGCGGTCCTTGCCTATTTTTGTGTTTGTAAAAATAGCTGTTGCATTTTCCAAATAATTATATGGGTCGGGCAAGGCCGGGCTAAAATGCGTAAGCCACATTTCCTTTACATTGGCAGCACGGGCAATTTCTGCCGCTTCTTGAAATGTCATATGTCTGCGGGCTGCCGTTTTCTCTTGCTTGTCCTTGTCGCCGTAAAGCCCTTCGCAAATGAATAAATCTGCACCTTTTGCGAAGTTTGGCAGATCTGCAACCGGGCGTGTATCCGTACAATATACCAGTTTAAGGCCCTTCCGTGGCGCACCTAAAACCATATCACTTGCATAGGTCTTACCATTATATACGATAGATTCTTCATTTTGTTTCTGCAATGCACTCCAAATTGCAATTGGTATATTTTGCTGCTTTGCCCGTTCCGGGTCAAACTTACCCCGGCGGGCTAGTTCTACGCTATAGGCAAAGCAAGGTATACGATGGTTTAAGGTTTGTGTTTTTATGGTTAGCATGCTCATTTCGTCTACATATATGCCGCATCCTTCCCACTCGTAAAATTCTATCGGGAAAGGAAGCTCCTGGGCTATTACACACAAGCTTTTAACTACAAATTCAAGCCCTTTGGGGCCAAATAGTTTTAGAGGTTCGGTACGTTCTGCATTTGCCATAGTTAACAACAGCCCCGGCAAGCCGGAAATATGGTCCCCGTGGAAGTGGGTAAAACAAATCATGTCAATTTGCTTAAACCCCCAGCCCAATATGCGCAAACTTACTTGTGTGCCTTCGCCACAATCGAACAATATCATTTTGCCATTTACTCTGCACAGCATAGACGACAAAAAACGCCCCGGTAAGGGCATCATGCCGCCTGTGCCTATAAGCGCGACGTCTATCATTGCGGCCTCCGTTATTCCATTGCAATATTGCGAAATACAATTTGGTCAGGGCGAACCATTCTAAGACGTTCTCGCGCTTGCTGTTCTATATATGCATAGCTGTCGAAAAAGTCTATCTGAAGTTGTAATTCCTCGTTAGTTGCAGTGAGTTGAGTAATATCAGTATCTAGGCGTACTGCTTCTGCGCGCAATTCGTTATAGTCATCTATTAGACCCACCACAAGCACAAAAGATAAACCTATGATAGATAGCCAAAATATAATAAAAATTATAGAAAATTTTGATTTTGGCTTTTTGTGTTTTGTTCTTTTTATTTCCTTTTTTCTATTATCTTTTAAATCACGCACATGTGTCACACCTTTTTGCGCAGGATAAACCAACTGCGCATTGTTTTTCTCATATGTATTTTGCCATATCTGGCTATGCTGTGCAAGTTTTTACGGCCTTTGGCAGAAACTTTTTTTACGACTGGGGCAAAAAAATTGTAAATAAGCCGTAGCGGAAAAATGATAATACGCACCGCCGCAATAATAACTCGTTTAATAAAATTAATAACTGTAACAGACACTTTAAGTACAACCTGCGAAACTGTAGCAAAGTAAAGTGCTACACCACAGGCTGCCCCTATTATGGAAAACAGGCGAATTTCTCCGTAATTGCGGTTTAGCATAAAGTAGAACATTGCACCTGTGGCAAATATCCAAAAAAGAAAGTCCTCTAATTGAACAACCCAAACAGAATGGGTTGCAACCCTGCGAAAAATACGAAACAAGTCATACAAAAGGCCGATTATCGCACCTACGGCTACGGTAGAAAGAAAGAGCCACCCTTGCCCGGATATGAAAGACGTCATTTTGGCCTCCGGATTCCACACAAATTAGACGCTATCATTTAAACAATTTCCCTAATAAGGATTTTGCTTTTGCCCCGCCGCTTTGGTTTTCGTAATTAAGTCCGTCTATTTCCCCGGAAACAATAAGTTCTCCGTTTTCCAGGTTAATGCGCTTTACATGCAGGTTTGCGCCTTTGATAATTACAATACCCATTTCTGTTTCGCTAATTACAGATTCTTCGTCGAAAGAAATAACATCTATAATACCGGTAACGGTTACATTTTCCCGCCTGTCAATTTGTAAGCTGTGCCGTGATGGCGAACGCTTGCGCTCATCTGTAGAGGTTGATGGCATTGGCATAAGGATTCCCCTTTAACTTGTAAATTTGTTTATACAAGTATATGGGGGTGGAACATGGAATATTACATTTCCACCATACGATACATGCCATGGGCATCTTCTTTGCGGACAGTTTCTTTTACTTCCAAAATCTCCAGCTTTGTAATTTTGTCGCCAAATTTTATTGCTACAATATCACCCACTTTTACATCTACAGACGCCTTGGCTACTTTGCCGTTAATTTCCACTCGGCCTGCATCGCAGGCTTCGTTAGCCACAGTGCGGCGCTTTATTATTCGGCTTACCTTCAAATATTTATCAAGTCGCATTTTGTTCATCCTTTATTTATTTTTGTCACACTGTTTTTCTGTTCCGAAATGCTCCATGGCAATGTGAGGGATTCCGGCATCAAGAAACTCTTCGCCAAAGGCTGTAAAGCCCAGTTTTTCATAAAAGCTGCGAGCATGGGTTTGAGCATGCAAAACTTGCCGTTGGCCACCCATAGTAACGCACGAATTAATTAGGGCTTGCATAACACCTGTGGCTATGCCGCGCCCGCGGTGGCTTTGTATGGTTGCCACACGACCAATAACAAAATCGCCATTGGTTATCATAATTCTTCCTGTGGAAACCGGCGTTTCATCATCGTATGCTACTAAGTGAATACATGCGCTGTCTGTACCATCCAGTTCTTCGGCTTCGGGCACATTTTGCTCTTCTATAAATACCGCACGGCGAATTGCATGTGCATCGAACAAATCCTGCTTATCGCCAAAAAACCATCGTAATGTAAGCATTAATTTTATCGCTCATTTCTTAATACAGTTTTTATTATCGCATCAATAATACGTTCACTGGCTTTTCCGTCCCCAAAAGGGTTTGGCACAGCAGCCATTTTTGCGTAAGCAGTCTTGTCTGTTAAAAGTCGGGTTGCTTCTTTATAAATATTGTTTTCATCCACCCCTGCAAGAACTAGTGTCCCTGCGGTTAGCCCCTCGGGGCGTTCTGTTACTTCCCGCAATACTACCGTTGGCAAATTGAACGACGGCGCTTCCTCTTGCAGCCCGCCGGAATCTGTAAGAAGTAAATGAGTACGTGTCATAAGATTATGCATGTCGAATACGTCGATAGCCTCTGTAAGTAAAACCCGTTCGTGCCCGCTAAGTATAGCCTTTGCAGGCTCTGCCGCCGCATTGTTTGGGTGCAGTGGCCATACTAAAAAAGTATCCGGATGGTCGTTAATTATGCGTGCTGCGGCACGGCAAATTTTCTCCATTACCTGTCCTTTATTTTCCCCTCGGTGGGCAGTTATAAGGATAATGCGCTTACTAAAATCCAGGTTATTCAAAGCATCCCTGTTAAAACGATAATCATTTGTAACTGTATATCGTATGAAATCGATGGCTGTATTGCCGGTAATAAAAATAGAACTTGCCGGGACGTTTTCTTTAAGCAAATTTTCTTTCGCTTGTTGTGTTGGGGCAAAATGTAAGTCCGCCAGGCCTGTTGTCAGTTTACGGTTAATCTCTTCCGGATATGGGCGATATTTGTCATATGTGCGCAGCCCCGCTTCCACATGGCCTACAGATACTTTAGCATAAAAGGCCGCAAGTGCCGCTGAAAATGTAGTTGCCGTATCCCCATGAACCAATAAAATATCCGGCTTAACTTCGTTTAATATAGGGGCAAACCCCTGCAATACTCTTGTTGTAACGTCTGTAAGAGTCTGTTGTTTTGACATAAGATTTAGGTCGAAGTCCGGCTTTATGCCAAATGGGTCCAAAACTTGATCCAGCAACTCCCTATGTTGTGCCGTTACGCACAGTTTTGAATCTATCTGCGGATGCTTGTCCATTGCCAGCACAAGGGGAACCATTTTTGTTGCTTCGGCGCGTGTGCCGAAGACGGACAAAACTTTAATCATTTTACGCCTCCTTCAAGACTATTGGCAACAATATAAAACAGGTTACATACCATTGCCTAGTCTAATTGATTATAGAACAGCTCTAAGATTTTGTCACTGTAAATATTGACAGACTGCCCGTAAAGGTATACAATTGCATGGCGCATTTGGTGCGCATGTACTTGGAGGGTTACCGAAGTGGTCATAACGGGGCGGTCTTGAAAACCGTTTGGGGGCAACCCCGCAAGGGTTCGAATCCCTTACCCTCCGTCATTAGGAACAAATACGAACCCCTTCCGATAGGTTTCCATTGGAGTGGGTTCGTGTTTTTTTGATAACGTTTGATTATAACTGTTCTTTGGATTGAAGGGTCGCAGTGTATACGGTAGAATGGGTCTATGGTCTTGGTTACGCCGCAGTTAAATCTGCGATGTGATAAATAAAATTGAAGGGGTGTTGAACATGAAACGTATAGCTATGGTTGTCACCAAAAATATTAGGAGGGTGACTATACTTTAGCCCTCCGATAAAACAGGAGGATTTATGGGCTTAGGTCTAGGTTGGATTAAACCAGAGGATTATTCTTTTAATTGCTTCTTACTCTTGGAGCGGTTTCAACTCCAAATGATGTTTGGCAAAAGCGATGCGGAATGGAAACATCATATGGGGATAGCACTACACGCAAACCCTGCTGTTATGTGGTATATGAAAAATCGCTGCCCCGAACGAGCAGATATTATCGACCAGCTTGTTGCAGACACCCCCGCTTGCAATGATAAGGACGCAATCCGCAAAGCGGAAGTCAACTTGATAGCGAGTGCGGAAGATTGGGTCATATACACAACGCCGGAAGCTATGTATGAAAATTGTTGTTTCATCAAAGGATGGCGCAAGGAGCGATTGTTCGAGCTTGCAGACTTTAACGGGAAAATCGTATTGGATGTGGGTGCCGGTTCTGGGCGTTTGACATTCGCAGCAGCAGAAAAGGCTGCATGGGTTTACGCCAGTGAACCAGTGGGAACACTTCGCGAATTTCTGCGCGACACAACCAAAAAAGACGGTATTGCAAACATCCGTGTGCTTGACGGATTGGTAACAGAATTACCTTTTCCCGATAACACTTTCGACATTGTTATGTCCGGTCATGTTGTTGGTGATGATTGGGAAAATGAAATTGTGGAATTAGAAAGAGTTTGTAAACCCGGTGGTTGGCTCATCGACTGTCCCGGTGATTCGCCTAATAACAATGATTCGGATAATGATTCTTCGCGTTCGGAGCTTGTGGAACGCGGATGGGAAAAAATCAGGTATATCGGGACTTACGGCGCAATTGTGGATAATTTCCGCAAGCAAGTAAATAAATAAGAGTGTACGCCGCTTCGAAAGAGGCGGCTTTTACTTTAGCAAGATTGGAAAAGCGAGAAAAATTCTTCCTGCTAAAATAGCATCTTTGCCCCAACGTGTGTTATAATTCCTTTGTTCGTACCCCGCTTTTACTGCGGGTGTTTGCGAAGAAATTATTTATCGGGGCTTACTGTTCTTTCTTTTACAATCAATATTTTCATATATGCCAACGCTACTCATATTGATAATTTCATCTGTTATATTTGGATGTTCACATGTTTATCAAGGTATGAGTGGAATTGCAAAGTCTGCTGTAATAGGGAGTATTTTTGGACTTTTATTCTTGGCAACGGGTAGTTTAATACCTCCCATGATTTTGCATTTCCTTATTGATATTTCAGATATAGCTTCGCTTTATGAGCGTACTGTATAAGCAGATAGCAGTCCGACACCTCGCCCCTGCCCTAGTGCGTGATGGGCGAGATTAGGAACAGCACAACCGAATAACGAACCGAACCCCACAGGGCAAGCCTTGTGGGGTTTTTGCATGAAATTGGACATTTGCCCTTGACAAAACGTGTTTGAAAAAAGTAACTTTTTTACTATGATTGTTATTGCTCCGGCTACTATATAAATGAGAGCGGAAAAACGGGAGGTGAGATAATGGATTTGCAAGCACTTTACTCAAAAATAACAAATGAGTTTTCAGCAAAAATTCTTAATTGGGCCGTGAAGAAAACAGGCAGCCGTCCGGACGGTGAAGATTTAGCACAAGAAGTATTTATGCAAGTTTTTATCGCAGTTTCCAAACAAGGAAAAATTAAAAAACTCGAAAACTTCATTTGGAAAACAGCGCATTTTACATGGTGCAGCTACGCAAGAACGCTTGTGCGGCGCAACGCTTGTGAATTGCCGGATGTATTACCTGACGGCACAAATTTTGCACAAGACTATGCCGATGATGACGCATTGAAAAATGAACTTTCGCGCATGAGGCGAAAAATTGCCGATTTGAGTAAGTTACAACGTGAGGCTGTAATACTCCATTATCTTGATGGTCTACCTGTGAAAGCCGTTGCAAAGCGGTTAGGGATAACTGAAACCGCCGCAGCATGGCATTTGTTTGACGCTCGAAAAAAAGTAAAGAAGGAGCTTGAAACCATGAAAAACGAAAATTCTTATGTGTACAGCCCAGGCAAAATGAAGGTAAGCCCCCGAAAAGGAATGAATGTCAATGCTTCCGGCGATGTTCCGCAAAACCCCGATACCAACAAAATAAACGACAGTTTAATCAGACAAAACCTTTGTCTGTTGTGTAACAAAGAGGGCAAAACTATTGACGAACTTGCGGAATTAACCGGGGTATCGAAGCCGTACCTTGAATATGACCTCGATTGGCTTGTTGAACGCGAATTATTGCTCCTTGACGGCAAGCGTTACCAAACATCGTTCATCATCATGAACCAAAAATATTTTGAATATCGCAGAGAGGTATATTCAAAACATAGGAACGGCTTCATCAGTACAGTTATCGAATACCTTTGGAAAAATGAATCTAATATCCGTGAAATCGGATTTTATGGTTCTGACTTTCCGACAGAGCGGCTGATGTGGGCGGTTATAACCATGTTTATCAGTTATGCCAGCCGTAACAGTGAATTATTATTACGGCTGAAAAACGATGATAACCGTGAAATTCATTCAGACGGTGGCAAGTATCATGTAATGGCTATGGACTATTCCAACGGACACAAACACGATATATCCGGTTCCTATAATAACAGCGGTTGGGAAGATTTTTTAGGCATTGCTTGTGATAATTACAGCGAAATCAGATTCGAACGCTATTATTGGCTTGGCGTATATAATTTCGTTGGCAAAGAAGCCCGCCCCGAAGTCGTCTTCGGTGAAAAAGATACACAGGTGCGTCTTTATAAACTGTACTGCGATATATTAAATGATTGTTTTTCGTTGGACTCCATAAACGCAGACGAAAAAGAAAAACTTGCCGAGGCCGTTGAAAGCGGGCTTGTTCTAAAAGGTAGCAATTCATACAAGCCAAATTTTGTTGTTTTCACCACAGAGCAGTTAGCAAGGTTGCAAGCTGAAATATACGCACCACTTTTATCGCTGATAACGCCTAAATTTGACGAATTAGCAAAGCAGTTCAGCAAAATTCATAAAGCGGATTTCCCCAAAGCGAAACAGAGCAATATAGACCACCACACATATTTAGACTTGTGGATGTTCGACATTTTTACGCTCATGTTTGCCGTAGAAGAAAACAAATTATTCTTGCCTAAAACTTCATCAGAGGGAACGCCACTTACTTTAATCCTTGTCAAATGATGTTTAGCGATTTTGCGAGAGAGGTTTTATTGAGTATAAGCACAATAACAACAGAAATTTCACGCCCGTCAGATTTTCGTGTAATTTGATGTGAAATATAATAAATATACACTTGAAATTTACACGAAAACATTGTATATTTTACTTTAGACAAAAGGAGAGGATCTCATGTATCGCAAAATCTCCACATATCTTACAAGCTGGAAGAGCAACCCATACCGCAAACCACTTATACTTCAAGGTGCCAGACAGGTAGGCAAGACCTATTCTGTTCTTGCTTTTGGGCGTGAGGAATATGAAAATGTTGCATATTTCAACTTTGAAACAACTCCAAGTTTAGCGAAAACATTTGAGGAGAGTATTGAGCCGTCTTACTTGGTTCCTATTCTGTCTCGCATCTGCAGTCAGACCATAATAAAGGAGAAAACCTTAATTTTTTTTGATGAAGTGCAACTGTGTGAACGCGCACTTACTTCTCTCAAATACTTTGCTGAAAACGCACCGGAGTATCATATCATTGTGGCAGGTAGTCTTCTTGGTGTGGCAGTGAATCGTGGAAAATTTTCTTTTCCTGTAGGCAAGGTAGATATAAAAACTCTATATCCCATGGATATGGAGGAGTTTTTGCTTGCCTATGGGGACGATGGATTGGTGTCTCAAATCAGACATTGTTTTGATAGCAATACCCCCATGCCAAGCGCACTCCATTCGATGGCACTTGATTATTACCGCCAGTATCTTGTTGTCGGCGGAATGCCTGAATGCGTGACGAAGTATCTTGCCACAAAAGATATGATATTGGTCCGGCACACCCAGGCCATGATTTTAGAAAGCTACCTTAAAGATATGAGTAAGTATAATACCCAAAACGAAATCAAAAAAACGTCACTTGTCTATGATAATATCACAGTCCAACTCTCCAAAAAGAATACCCGCTTCCTATATAAGCTAATAAAAACCGGCGCAAGAGCGGCTGAGTTTGAAAATGCTATTGAGTGGCTTACTCTATCCGGCATAGTGACACGCATACATCGTGTGGAACAGCCAATGAAACCGTTGGAAAATTACAGGGATATTGATTCTTTCAAAATATATGTTTCTGATTTAGGGCTATTGTGTGCCAAGAAAGATATTATACCCGAAGACATTTTACTTGGGGTATCCGACCTAAATGACTTTAAGGGCGGCATGGCAGAGAATTACGTCTGCTGTCAGCTTACAGCCAATGACTACAAAAATTATTATTGGATGAGCGAGCGCAGTGCAGAAATTGATTTCGTGATTCAACGACAGGGAAATGTAATTCCTATCGAGGTTAAAAGTGCGGAAAATACAAAGGCCAAAAGTCTTACCATGTATATGGACAAATACAAGCCTGAGTATGCTATCAAGTTATCAACTAAGAATTTTGGCTTCGTGGATGGGAAAAAGGTTGTTCCGCTTTATGCTGCATTTTGTATTTAACACGGAATTTACACGATATATCCGCCATGGTGGTTTTCCTGCAATAAATCTACAGGAGTACTCACAGGATGAGGCATAATTAATCAGACAAGGGTGAGTTATTTATGGATACTTTTGAAAAATATTTTAGTTGTCCAGACATAAACAAAATAATCGACACTATTAATGAAATGCTACTGCCAAAAGGCATGTATCAGGCGTGTCACGGTAGATATCATGCGTTGTTTGTTGTTGATATGGTCGAACACATCCTACAGTCATTATCATATGAACTCAGAATCATTGAATTGGGCAAGATAGCAGCATTACTACACGACATAGGAAACATAGCTGGCAGATGGAATCATGCTCGTAAAGGTGCTGCGCTGGCGACAGTGTTAATGGAGTACCCTGTCCATTTCCTACAAGAAGAGAAGGGCATAATTATCCAAGCAATTGAAGACCATTCAGGCGGAAAAGATATATCAAGTGCAGTAGGAGCGGCTTTATTGATTGCAGACAAAGTTGATATATCAAAAAGAAGGATTCTACCTTTTAAAAGCATAGATGATTGGCATAAAAATCTTTTGGAAATCGAAGATGTACATTTACATGTTTCCAATGATAGCATAATAATTAATTATATCACCACAGAGTCCTTTTCAAAGGATTTACTGATGAGCGATTATACAAAGGGTTTTCAACTACCCATAAAAGCTGCTGAGTATTTGGGATGTACTTGTCATTTTCAATTCAATGGCAGGGAAGAAAAATTCAACTAATAAAAAAATGTGACAGTTGATTTCCGTTTTTGCTTTGGATTGTTTTGCCGAAATGTTCAAGCAATTTTCCACAGATACCGATCGGCAAGAAATTAGGAGGCTTAGATGATGAAAGAAATAGAATCAAACAAACACGCATGGGGGCAAATCGCCCAAGACCATTATAACCATTTCAAAACAGCATTGCCTGACGGAAGCCATCAACTCAACAAACATATTCTAAATGAGCTTGGCGATTTAACTGGAAAAAGCATAATTCATTTACAATGTAACACAGGCGCAGATACCATTTTATTGGCAAAGATGGGGGCGAGTGCCGTTGGCGTTGATTTAGTTCCCGATAATATTTTTTACGCACAAAAACTTGCTGAAGATTTAAGTGTTTCTAATGTGAGTTTCATTGAATCCGACATTATGGATTTTATGGAAAAGCACAATGAAAAATATGATGTCGTATTCGTTTCAGAAGGTGCAATCGGTTGGCTTCCTGACTTAAACAAATGGAGCAAAACTATCAAACATCTTTTGAAAGATGATGGGTATTTTTATATTTACGAGAATCACCCAATTTTTATGATGTTTGATACAGAGCAGCTCTCCAAAAATGTCACGCACATCAAATATCCCTATTTCAGCAAAGAACCCGATGTTGACGAATGGATAGGTGGATATGTTTCCGAATCCAAAGGCGGCGTTGAAGCATATTTTTGGATGCACAAAGTTTCCGATATAATCAATTCGCTAACATCTGCTGACTTGCATATCGAATACTTTAATGAGTTCCGTGAGAATTTCTTTGACGCTGGCGGGTGTAAGAGCGTTGGAAATGGCTTATATAACTACGACTTCAACGAGGGTGTGGAGGGATTGTTTCCAATGTCATTTAGTTTGAAAGCAAGTATTTATCGCAAATAAAATACTACGTGAACTGCAAACTTTAAAAAGGGTGGCGCACATGGAAGTTGTACGACAAATTGTAAACAGTAAATTAGAAAAGAAGCATTGGGAATTGTAAAAGAGGAAGAGATGAATTTATGACTATAACAGCTAATGATAACTCCATAGTATTTAGTATCATTTCAACGTTATTACTGTCAATCATTTGGGGCGTTGTCACAATTTTTGTTTCGGGTTTATCTGAACAACTGGGAATACAAATGCTTTTACTCACACAAGCGATGGTAAGTGTTGTTTTTGCTGTGTTTGCTATGGGTTTGCTAGGAAAAATAAATAAAATTAACGTTATCAAACATGTATTTAACCGAAGAGGTTTTACGAAGGGATTGCTTATCCTTATACCTGTTGCTATGTTTTTTCTTCTCGGTATTGTACTTAACACAAGTGACTTGACAAATATTGGGACGGAAAGTGTAAGGCTTTTACCAGTGATGATTTTTATGCAGATAGCTTCAGCATTCATGCAAAATATTCTTTTTAGAGGGTTACTTGTCACCGCTTTATTCGTAAAGTTTAGTAGCACAGCTAAAGAAAGAGTCAGGAGCATATTTATAGCATCTGCATTGTATTTGATTATTTACATCCTACTCAACGTATTTAATACTGGAGAATTGGGGCTTATGCAACTAATAAACACATTTGTAGTGGGTGCAGGATTTTGTGTTGCATATTTGTACACTAGAAATATACTTAGCCTTATGTTTGTCCAAGGTATTTGGCAAGCATTGAGTTCTATGATAGCCTTGTTTAGTGCGGATGGTTACTCTCAATCTACATCCATGATTTTAATCGTTTTGATACTCGCCACGCTAATTTCAATTATAATTACTGCAATAATATTCAGCAAGCGAGCTAAACCTTTCAGTTTAGAGGAATAACACCTCAAACACCTTTCCACAATCTCCAGTCGGCAAATCGTCAGCGTGAAAATTCACAGACAGCCCACAAAGTCCTGATTGGAAATTAATATATGAAGGTAAAGACTTAGTGCCACTACTAAAAGAAAAAAAGAACAATGCATGAGGAAATGACTTATAGCTCCTTTTTCTTTGCCTTGCCAAAAAGCCCAGATATTTTGTTTGATAATGTCCATCGGTTGTTCATCAGCGCATGAAGCCATTAATAAGGAGGATTCCCATGCAAATACCAGTAGCCAAACAGTCGGTTCATAACTTAGTAGAGACCTTGCCAAATTCATTATTGCCCGAAGTTGCCAATTTCATCTTAGTTCATCAAAATGCGTGATGAAAGCGGACTATACAAGGGGCTGGAAGCCTTGAGCGTATCCAGTATAGACTTTTGGAATAACGACATTGATGACGAGGTGTGGAACGATGTATAACCAAGGGACATGATTGTAGTCAGTATTGATTTTTTCAGGAGGGGTTTATATGAGCATTAGAAGCACAGTCAAGGCTATCATAATAAAAGAGGGCAAAATGTTATTGAATAGGTGTCATGATAGTAAATTTGGTGACTATTTTTCATTGCCAGGGGGCGGTCAGCACCAATATGAAACTTTGCAAGAAGCCGTTATTAGAGAATGCCTAGAAGAAACGGGCTACACTGTAATTCCTATCCGCTTTGCGGCTCTGTGTGAAACCATTTTTACAGATGAAACATTCAGAAAAAATCACCCTAATCATACACACAGAATGTATCACATTTTTATATGTGAACTCCTTGACACAGAGCAAACAATGCCTACGAATAAAGACAGTATGCAAGTTAGTAGCGAATGGGTGGATATGAGCTTAATAACCTCTACAAACGACATTCGCCTATTTCCGATGGCAGTTGGTGACAACATTCAAGATATACTAAATGGAACCGCACCAGTCTTTTTGGGTTCAAATTACAAAAACTAATTGGTTCGCTTTTCAGCACCTTTTTCACAACCGTCAGTCGGCAAATCGTCGTCACGGCGATTCCAGAACTACCCGCAACGCCTTGATTTCACTCAAATTTCGAAGAATGTTCAGGTTTCTTGAAAAACGGTGGCGATTGCCTTGGTAGTTGGGGGAAATGCGCTATATCCATCATTATGGAAAACAATGAAAGGTGGAATTATTTCATGAGACTCAATCATCCAATAAAAGGAATATTTTTTGATGCTGGTTGGACGCTTTATCGCCCAGCTAACATGAACTGGTTTTTTGTCAACAAAATAATGGAATTTATTGAGCCAAATACACTTATAAAAATTCCACAAAAAATGCAAGAAGCAGCATATAATTTGGCAGTTAAATATCTTGATGATAACCATTTTGTTTTAGATGATTTTGAGGAACTAAAACAGTTTGAAAATGTTTACTCAATCCTTGCGGATAATTTGCAGCTTGCTCTGACGAAGGAGCAGATTAATGCCGTTGCGTATTCAAAAGTGTTTGACATGAGTAATTATATCTTCTTTGACGATGCCAAGCCAACGCTTGAAACACTAAAAGCTAAGTATAGACTTGGCGTAATATCTGACTGTTGGCCATCTATAGAGCGCATTTTGAAACATGGCGGAATAGAAAATTATTTTGATACGAAAACATTTAGTTGTTTCCTTGGCACATTCAAGCCAGATAAACGAATGTACCTACATGCACTTGAACAGATGAATTTACCACCAGAACAAACAATATTTATTGATGATAGCGAGGAGAATTTAGACGGAGCAGAGAAGTGCGGTATTCAACCCGTACATATCACAATAAGACCCGACACTAATAAAAGCCGTAAGTATCCATGTATTAATAAGTTATCAGAATTATTTGCGATATTACATGAATAAAGTGAAATTGCTTGTAATGCATAGGATACCTCAAGCACCTTTCCACCACCGCCGGTCGGCGAACTGTCTGGTGTTCGGATTTCTTGCAAACCGTTCGAGAATAGGCGTGACACTTCACTATAATCGTTTTTTATCTTGCGACAAATGATAACTGGTGATATGGTTGTGATGTTGGAATGCCCAACGAAAAATTATCTTGAAATGAAAGGGTGTTTATTATGACGTTTACAATTGGAATCGTTCAAACAACAACGCTGGAGGGCAAACGTTAACTAACCCTCCATACAAAATCGGAGGAAAAAATGTCAGTTGTAAATGAAACCATAGATTTAAGTGCTGAACGATATAATCGGCACGAAACCCATGACGATGTGGAATTTATCCTTTCCGTCATCGGGAAGCAGCCTAAGCGGATATTGGAAGTCGGTTGCGGCTTTGGGCGCATTCTATTAGCACTGGCGGATGCCAGACACGAGGTTACAGGTATCGACGTAGAAGATGGCGATTTAGATAACCTATCAGTAACAGCAAAATCACTGGGAATCAATAATATCCATTGGCGTAAAGCGGACGCTGTACACGATGATTGGGGTACGGGATTCGATGTGGTTGTACTTGCTGGCAACATTCTGTTCAACATCGAAAACATTAAGTCCGCTCTCGCATACAAAAAAGCACAGGAATCGTTTATTCAAAAAGCCGCTGCTGCGCTTGTACCGGGTGGCCATGTGTATATCGGCTATTCACCATTTGCCCCCAACTGTCGCGCATTAACCCGGCCCGGACAATCATGTACCGATGACGGCAGCATATTCGGAACATGGGAATATAAAAACGACGATGGCAGCGTTGAAGTGCATTCTATTACGCCTGGGTCGTTTGATGAAGAAACCAACATTCTGCGATTCAAAAAATTTACAGAACGCAGAACGCAAGACGGCAAAGTCATCAAAGAAGAAATCGATCGTATGAAGCACTACGCAACCCTTGAGCATATTCACCAGTGGCTGACCGATGCGGGTTTTGTCATAGAACTCCAATGTGAGGACTTCGACAAGGCTCCTATCGATGATGATTCGCGTAAAGTAATCATCTATGCACGTAAAAAATAGCACAAGATAATATTAGAGCTTCGTTTGCTTTTGCGAAGCTCTGTTTTATTGCGGCACATACAAAAATTGCGAGCAGTGCAGGGAAAACGACCTTGCCCGAATTTAGCAACAAATGCAAAGAAATATTTTAATCACCCTTTTATAATCATAATCACTCGAGAGGAGGGATTGCATGGATTGGCTCAAAGGCATGAACAATGTCGTTAGGTATGTCGAAGAGAATTTATCACAGCCTATTGAATATGAAACGATGGCTCGTATAGTAGGCTGCTCTACTTATGAATTTTCACGCATATTTTCGTTCATGACAGGAATGTCTATTTCAGAGTATGTACGCCGCCGACGATTATCTCAAGCCGTTTTTGATATTCAACACGGCAATGCGAAAATAATCGACATTGCTTTGAAATATTGTTATGAATCACCGGCGGCATTTACACGAGCATTTAAGGATATGCACGGCACAGCACCACTATCTGCCCGCAAATCCGATGTGTCTTTGAAAAATTACCCCGCAATCAAATTCGTACTCTCAATAAAAGGAGTGAGTGAAATGAATTTTAAGATTGTAGAAAAACCTGCTTTTTCAATCATCGGAATTAAGCATCTTTTCCGCGACAATTGGGAGTATGACGAAAATCAAATTTCCGAGTTGTGGAAAAACACACCACAAGAAATGTTGGATAAGTTAAAGTCCTTGACCACAAGTCCAACACAAGGTCTTTTCGGAATGTTCACACGGCATTATCTTGGTACTACAGAGTATATAATTGCCGTGGAAACCGATGCCGATTTACCTTCTGAATGGCAATGCGAAAAAAAGATCAGCCATTGGGAAAGGGAACTCCCCTGCATAACGGGGTTTGTAAAGCACAAAGTTGCGGCTTGCAAGTGGGTTGTGGTTGAAAATCTTGCTGACGAATCGGATTTACATGACCGTATACAAACAGAGTGGATGCCAAGTTCGGGATATAGTCGCGCACAGCGGTCTTTCCCAACAATGGAATTTTACGGAAAGCCACGCATTAACGGGAAAGCATACGACCAGCTATGGGTTCCAGTGGATAGTGCGGCAGACGTTAAGCGTAAGTTTGAAGAAGCCAAGGCCGAACTTGCGAAACTAGAAGCGGAAAAACCCCGCAGCACCCCTGTGGACATTGATTTAAAGACTATGATTCCCGATGAACACGCTGTTAAAGAAGGCTTGCAAGTAAGTTATACAAGTGATGGGAAAATGATAGCCTTTGCACCAACAAGCGGCAATGGATTAGTTGGCACACCTCAATCATACTCTGCGCCAATAAAAATTGAAATGAGAGCAAAAACCGACAGCACTAATCTTCGCATTTACTATGGGCGAAGCAAGACAAATTATTGGGGTGCTTGGGTGCATCTAAATGGCGCAGGCAATGATGGTGAATTTTATGACGGTGAGGATTTATGGATAAATGACTTAGCCGTTGAAAATTCTCACTACCATGAAAACGCAACTCGTGTCCCCGTCAATGAATTTATTGATGTAGAGTGGATTTTTGGCAAAACGGTAATGGCACTAAAAATTAACGGTGAAATTCGTGTGGCGAGTACCGAATATGAATACATTGAAGCGTTCAAGCACGGATTTGCTGTAACCAGCCCTGTTTACCCTGCACCCGGACGCGGCTCTACCATCACAGTTGAGAAATTGAGGGTTACGGAGTTGTAAAAAAAGCATAGGAGTTGTTTATTAAAAAGGCTTCTAATGCGGTAAAGCAAAACGGATATGTTTACATTGACTTTACATGTAAGCGACTCATAGAAAGCGGATACTCTAAAAAAGTATCCGCCTTTACTGTTGCTTCGCAGAAATTTTGAAGTTACGCAAGAAATCTAGTATATTTGGGCACGGTTTACGAACCCTTTACAAGTCTACATCTTCTGGGCCATAACCAAGTTATAATAATCCCCTTTAAGGGCCATTAATTCCCCATGGTTGCCAGATTCTGCAATATTTCCTTTATCCACGTACATAATCTTATCCGCATGCTGTATTGTAGACAGTCTATGGGCAATTATAAATGACGTGCGCCCTTGAAGCAGGCGGTTAAGCCCCTCTTGCAGGGCTTTTTCCGTTCGGGTATCAATATTAGATGTAGCTTCGTCCAGTATAAGAATCCGGGGGTCTGCAAGCAAGGCACGGGCAAAGGATATCAGCTGCCGCTGACCAACAGACAGCCTGCTGCCCCGCTCGTTTACTTCTGTTTCGTATCCTTTTTCCATTTCCATTATAAACTCATGGGCGCAAACGGCCTTTGCCGCTTCCATTACTTCTTCATCGGTGGCATCCAAGCGGCTGTAGCGGATATTATCCATTATCGTACCAGAAAACAAAAAGCTATCCTGTAGCATTATCCCCATTTGGCTACGCAAGGATGCCAATTTTGCATCGCTAATATCAAAACCGTCAATTAGAACCTGACCACTGTTAATTTCGTAAAAGCGGCTGATTAAGTTTACTACTGTGGTTTTTCCTGCACCGGTTGGGCCTACTAAGGCAACGGAATCTCCCGCCTTACATTTGAAATTTACGCCATCCAGTATGGTCTGTCCTTCTTCGTAACCAAAAACAACACCTTTAAATTCAATATCGCCCTTTATTTGCGGCATATCTGTTGCACCGGGCTTGTCTTTTACCAAAACAGGCTCGTCGATTGTTTCGAAAATAAGTTCAAGGTTGGCCATGTTTGTTACCAGCACATTGTAGAAGTTTGCAATATTGTTTATAGGCATCCAAAAACGCCAAATGTAAGCAACAAAGGCCACAAGGACACCAACTGTCAAAGCCTCGTTGGCAATCATACTTACGGCAATTATATAGAAAAACGCTACACCAAAAGATCCTATATTTTCCACACTAGGCCACATAAGGAACATTACTCTGATAGCACGCATCCAAGATTTTTTTACATTGCCGGAAACTTCTGCAAATGTATCTTTGTTTTCGTCTTCCCGGGAAAAGGATTGAGTTATTTTTACTCCGGCGATACTTTCGTGAATATAGGCGTTAAGGTTAGACTGCTTCGCACTAAAAATTTGCCATGCCCTGCGGTTTTTTATACGTATAAAAAAGGCCGCAATCATAAGTAGGGGCACGCCTGCCATAGCAACCAATGTAAGTCGCGGGTTAATCCAAAGCATCATTATAACGATAATAGCCAAGGAAAATAAATCTGTAATAACGTTGATAAGCCCGTTTGATAGCATATCACTTAGGGAGTTAATGTAGTTAACAACCCGCACCAAAATTTTACCATGGGGGCGGCTATCGAAAAAGCTAAAGGGCAAACGTTGCAAATGCTGGAAAAGTTCCATGCGCAAGTCACGAATTATGCCTTGACCTACCTTTGCCATAGCGTCCATACGGTATCGCAAGAAGAAAATATTTGCGGCAATTGTTATAAGCATAAAGCCGGCAATTAGAAACACCAGAGGAATGTCGTGGTCGGGGATGGCCCTGTCCATTACTACCATGGTTAGCATCGGCGCAAGAAGCCCTAAAATGCTGGATATAATCGTAAAGGCTAATGTAATAATAAAATTCTTTTTGTAAGGAAGCACATATTTTTTTAGACGCAGTACACGCTGAAGGTTAAATACATTTTCGTCTCTTACAACTTCATCTATACGGAAAGTATTACGAGCCATGATGCACCGCCCCCCTCTGTTCATTATACATCTGGGCATAATAGCCATTATTCGCTAGCAATTCCTGGTGTGTGCCGCGCTCTATTATTTCGCCGTTTTCGAAAACAAGAATCAAGTCTGCATCCTGTACGGAAGATAAACGGTGTGCCACTATAAAAGTAGTACGGGCTGTTCCGCTATTAATGATTTTTTCGGCTAAAGCTGCTTGAATGCGTTGCTCTGTTTCCATGTCCACGGCAGATGTTACGTCGTCAAGCACCAATATCGAAGGCTCTGTGGCAATGGCCCGGGCCAAGGATATCCGCTGTTTTTGCCCGCCGGATAGCCCTACCCCCCGCTCTCCGATTATTGTGTCGTAGCCTTCGGACATTTTTTCTATAAACTCATGGGCATCTGCAATTTTTGCCGCATCATAAACGGCTTCCATTGGGGCATTTGGTACACCAAAAGCAATGTTGCCTTCAACAGTGTCGGAATATAAAAACACGTCTTGCATGGCATAGGCAATGCCGCCACGTAAGTCCGGTATGTGGTAATCTTTCACATTCACACCATCTACAAGAACCTCGCCTTTGGTCACATCGTAAAAACGGCTTATCAGTGCCATTAATGTGGTTTTACCGCTGCCTGTACCGCCTACTATCCCAATAGTTTGCCCCTTTTCCACACGAAAACTGATATTCTTTAGCACCTGAGATTCATAATCGTAACTAAATGACACATTACGGAATTCTACAGCACCTTGAATACGCTCTGACCGATGGGCATTATCCGGGCTTTCTATAAGAATTGGCTGACGCATCATTTCAAATACCTTGTCCAAGGATGTGCTGGCGTTTTGCACATTGTTAACAACCCAAGTAAACATGCGGGTCGGGTTGTTTATCATCCAAAGGTATCCGCTTATGGTTATCATCTGGTAAAGCTCCATGCGCCCCCAAATTACCATTAAGCCGCCGAATAAAAGAAGCAACCATGGCAGCAATGCAGCGCAAGTTTCCATTACAGGAAAATATTTAATACGTATCCTTGCCGCACCCATGTTAGCGTCGTAAAAAGCCTGGTTTGCATTTGTAAATTTTTCAATTTCATAGGCTTCCTTTGTAAAGGCCTTTACAACACGGTTTCCGCCAATATTCTCGCTGCATGTAGAGTTAAGGTTAGAAAATTGCTCCCGTATCTCCCTGAAAGCCGGGCGAATTTCTTTAGATTGTTTTAAGGCCACAAATACAACCACAGGTGTGGTAACAAGTAAAATCAAAGTCAGTTGCCAATTTAGTATGCCCATGACAACAATTGCTACAAAGTACAGCAGTACGTTTTCCGGAATGGCCCAGCTATCAAATGCTATGAAAGAACGGATTGCATCCAAGTCACCTGTCATGCGACTCATGGTATCACCAACCCGGTTTTTGTCAAACCAGTGAAAATTCTGAATATGTAGCTTGTGGTATACATCCCGCCTAAGCTCAAAAAGGATTTTTTGCGATGTTTCTTCAAACAAAATCAAAAAGAAATATCGCATTATACTACGGAATAATGTAACGCTAACCATAATTGTCAGGTATCTAGGCAGTAAATCATGATAGCCGCCCTGGATAACATCCCGCACAATGAAACCTGCAATAGTCGGGTTAATTAGCATTAGCAAAATGTTTAATATGTTGACAAACTGCCCGAAAATTAGACGCCACTTGTATTTTGCCACGTATGGTAAGCCCCACTTAAATGCCTGCATATTTAATCGCCCCTTAGATTAACTAGGTGTATTCCTACTAATTGAAGAAAACCCATACAGGGCAAATGTATAGGCAATATAAAGATATGTCAAGGTTTAGTTTCTTTGCCAGCATGCCAGCTTGACTTAAAATTGTGAACAATTACAAAAGCCACAACAATTTTCAAGTCAATTGTGGTGGCTTTTTTGTTTCTAGCAAAAACAATTACATTTCTGTAAATAATTTTACTCATCAGCGGTGCTTCACCTGCAGTAATATTTTCTCTCCCTGGTTTACAAGCTCGCCGGGTATAGGGAACTGGTGCCCAATTATATCTCCCTCACCTGTTATCATATGCCCAAGGTTTGCCTCCCTTAACATACGCAAGGCATCCTGTTTGGTTTCACCACGTAAATCCGGCACTGTTACAGGGGCAGTGCCCGGTTCTGCAAGTTCTATTTCATTATATATTGGCTTTACACCAAGGTAGGGCAGCACATTCTCTAACAATACTTGCATAATTGGGCCCGTTACTTGCCCGCCGTAATATGCGCCTTGGGGCTCGTCAACAAGTACAAGGGCTACTACTCGGGGTTCGTCTGCCGGGGCAAAGGCCATAATGGAGGAAATATATTTACCGCTTCCCCGTGGCAATTTTTGGCTGGTTGCAGTCTTGCCGCCAACACGAAAGCCAGGAATATACGTGCGACGTCCCGTGCCTGCAGAAACAACACTTTCCAGTACAAACCGCATGGTGTCGCTAACTTCCGTGGGTAAAATTTGTTCCCCGATGGGGGGCATAAATTCGCGGGCAATGTAACCTTGGTTGTTTAATAGGCGCATTCCCACATGAGGCGTAACAAGATATCCACCGTTAATTGTAGCCGCCGCCGCACGTACCAGTTGCAGGGGCGTAATGGTAAGGCTTTGCCCAAACGACATTGTCGCAAGTTCTACAGGCCCGGTTTTGTCCGGCTTATACATGATACCCACGGCTTCGCCGGGTAAATCTATGCCGGTTTTTTCATGGAAACCAAAACGCAGCAAATACTCATAAAATAGATCTGCGCCTAATTTCTCACCAATTGCCATAAACACAGGATTACATGAATTTTGTACCCCTTGAGAAAATGTTTGCCCGCCGTGGCTTCTTGGGCTGCGCCAGCATTTTATCTGCCGCCCCCCAACTGTTACGGAACCACTGCAAGAAAATGGCGTATCCAGGGTAACCAGCCCTTCTGCAAGGCCCGCCGCAGATGTAACTATTTTAAATGTGGACCCCGGCTCGTAAGTATCGTTAATGGCAAAGTTGCGCCACATTTGATTAAGGGCATTCCCTCTTTCGTCCTGGGTTAAAGATTCCCATATGGCGTCAAGCTCCGGGTCTTGTATGGTGAAAGGGTCGTTAAGGTCGAAATCTGGCTTGTTTGCCAATGCGTAGATTTGCCCGTTCATGGGGTTCATCAAAATTATTACGCCTCGTTTGGCATTTTTTTGTTGTACTAAAAGCTCAATTGTTTGCTCTGCATATGCTTGCAAAACTGCGTCTATTGTCAGTACCAAGTCGTAGCCGTCTATCGGTGGCTCACGTAATTGCCGCCCATCTGCAATTTCCCGCCCGGTTACGTCTGTTTCTGTTAAAATACGCCCGGGCTGCCCCATCAAATATGTATCGTATTTGGCTTCCAGTCCAATTATCCCTTGGTTATCCCGGCCTACAAAGCCAATTATATGTGAGCCCAGCGACCCAAAAGGGTAAACTCTGCGGATATCTTCATCTATAACCACGCCGGGAACATCCAGCATTCGCAGTTTGTCTGCAATTTCTTTGTCAACTTTCTGCGCTACCCGGGTAAGTGCCACCCGTTTAGATATTTTTTCTAAAACCTCGGCTTCGTCAAGGTCTAATGTTTGGGCCAGCACTCTGGCAGTTGCAGGGATATCGCGCATTTGGGCGTAAATTACGCTTATACTAGCAACAGTTTCCGTTGTTGCAAAGCTTATCATGTTTCTGTCGTAAATGCTGCCCCGGTTAGGGCGTATTAACCTGTCCCTTGTCTGCTGTTCAAAAGCCAAAGCCTGAAGATTATCGCCATGGATCAATTGTATGTACAGCACCCGTATTGCAAAAATTAATAAAATACACTGGAACGCCACCAATACAGTAAATGCTTTTTTTCTAATACCCAAAGGAGTTTTCATGCCTACCTCCAAGATGAAAAAAGAATTTCACTTTTTCCACATTAAATAATAAATACCCCAAATAAATATACCTCTTGTAACCCTATGAAATTTTGAGGTAAAATATGTGTCAGAAATATATAGACTTGGTGGTAAACATGTATTTATTTATATCTGATTGGCTGCAAACAAGCGGCGTTACCATGCTGGAGAACCTTGCCCCGGTTGCAGCATATGCAATTAGCATCGCAATTGCCCTTGTGATTGCAGTGATAGTAAGGCAAATACTTCGGATGCTACTGGTAAAATTTTTCACCAGAAAAAAAGGCAGCTGGGCATCTGTAATGGTGAAAAATAAATTTTTCACATGGCTGGCAAATTTGTCTGTGCCCATTTTTATTTCTTTTGCCACAACAGATATTGGCAGACATAACCTGTTTTGGAGCAGGGCAGTTGCTGTGCTTTTGGTAATTATCGTAATGTTTTTAATGGATTCATTAATCAGGAGCATCGGAGACATTTACAAGTCCTATGAAGTATCCAAAACTGTGCCCCTGCGGGGCGTATTGCAGGTGCTGGAGATTGCGGTATTTATAGTAGGCGCGATTATTCTTATATCCATTTTCGTAGACAGAAGCCCAACGGCAATACTTGGCGGCCTTGGTGCTATGACGGCAATTGTAACAATTGTTTTTAAAGACGCAATATTAGGTTTTGTAGCAGGTATTCAACTTACAGCCAACGACTTGGTACGTGTTGGCGACGTAATAGAAATGCCGGGGCGAAACATAGGTGGTACTGTTCAGGATATATCCCTGGTTACCGTAAAAGTAGAAGGCTTTGATAAAACCATTATTGCCATACCCGCATACGCTTTTATATCGGAACCATTTGTAAACCGCCGTGGCATTGTGGATTCCGGTGCCCGGCGTATAATGCGCTCTTTTCACATAGACGCCAACACTGTATGCGTGTGCGACTATCCTATGATCCAGGAGTTAAAGGCTATACCGCTGATATCCGGCTATGCACAAACCGGCATGACTAACATTGGCATTTTCCGTGAGTATCTTACGGCTTATTTAGGAACCCGGGAAGATATCCGGCAGGACTTAACACTAATGGTCAGACAGCTTACAGCAGCAGAAGTGGGCATACCCTTTGAAGTTTTTGCCTTTACAACTGCCGTTGATTTAGTGCTTTACGAAAATATTCAGTCAGATGTTTTTGACCATATATATGCAATTATACCGGCCTTTGGGTTAAGGCTGTATCAAAGGCCATCGGGGTATACCCCGGCATGCGAAGCTTGCAAGAAAGTATGATATGTAAGGAGAACATCATGCTAAATAACAAAACAAACATAATCCCCATGACAGAAGAACATGCCCGGGCTATATCCACATGGAAATATGAAGGTATATATTCATTTTACGACCATAATGGGGATGCTATTGACGGATACATGGACGGCACACATTTTGCCTGCATTAACGCAAGTGATGAGTTAATAGGCTATTTTTGCTTTGGTGCAGATGCCCGCATTCCCACAATTGAAACAAACGTATACGACAAAGGCTTTTTGGATATCGGTTTAGGATTAAAGCCGGACTTGTGCGGTAAAAGCAATGGCTTTGCATTTTTGAATCATGGGTTGGATTATGCACAAAAATGTTACGCCACAACACATTTCAGATTATCCGTTGCCATATTTAATGAGCGGGCTATTAGGCTATACAAAAAAGTGGGCTTTGTTGAAGAACGGGAAGTTACAAACTCGCATTTCAAAAACAAGTTTCTAATCATGACGTTTGTACGTTAAAAGTTTGATACGATTCTCCTCTTTGAACAATTCAAGTAAAAACATCACATCATCATGCGTAGGGTCAGCAAAAACGAATGTGTTACAACATCGTTTCTCGTTACCACTTATATCAAAAATTATACGCTTTGTGCATTCATCCCTGCATCCCCAACAAGTTGAACGCTTGCGGTATATCACTTGCGGGAAGCGTGTAATTAACACTTCTTTCATATTGGGAATTGTAGTAAAAATTCGCTTAAACTGTACTTTCACGGCCATTTGATAATCAGGGTCGAATAAAAAATCCACCTCATGGTAGGACGATTCACTTCCTGCAAGAAGCCACTTTTTGTTGCCTTTTTTGTAAAGTAGCCCCCCTTGCTCACAATCGCCTTGAAACATAAACCCATTTTTAATTGCTTCGTCATGTAAAAAATCGTATATATCACGCACTTCTTTTTGGGTACCTTCGGTATATGCTAAATAATAGGTTTCTTGTGGTGGTCGTTCGGTTGCTTCCACATAGCGGTATGAAAAATTTTTTACATGATGCCAGCACTTCTTCATGCATTTGCCACAATCTTCTATACAGCTTATTTCTTGGTACATGAAATACGAATACATAACAGTTATCAAATTAGGCGTGTCGGGGCAAGAAAGAGTGAAATCTTGTGCTTTCTTGTCATCAACACTATCAATGGAAAGCCCCATATCAACAAACTTCTCAAGTGTTGATTTTGCCATATGTAATGGCTTGCACGCTTTACCGAACGCTTTACCGAACGCTTTTTTATCAACAATCAGCGCATCACTTGAAAGTTGAGCGCATTCTGCCAGTGCCCGAAATACATCCATTATTTGTGCTTGGTTAACACCAACAACCGTCCATGTTTCCCAGCCGGGAAAGCCCCATTCAAAAGGAGAGCCTCGCTCAATTTCGTCGTACATTGCCCAAATCATTTCTTGCCACGCACGAAACGCTGTTACAAACTCGTCATTCGTCAACCCTTCAAGAAATAAAGGGTTTATCAAAGTATCGTCAGGAATAAATACCATTTCGTGTTTATATTTTACAACCGCTTTTTTAGTCAGTCCTTCAAATGCCGATTTTATATGCTTGCGAATAACATCTGATGTATTATAGTCCGAATCTTCGCAAAAATCAGCATATGCGCTCAAAAAATCATACACCATTTTGTCCCTTGATGCGTAACCACTCCAGCTGTTTTTTGCGAATTCGCAAATCAAATCATCCGTGGGCTGTTCACCATTAAGCGATTTATACAAGCGGTCATAAAGTTTACCACATTTGTCGATGTAATCTTGCTTTTTATTTTTGTGTTTGAGATATTGTTTAAATTTATGTTTATCGTCCATTTAGGCACACCGCCCTCGTTTACATTTTTACCCACATAACAGGTCTTACCCCGCCATCAACCCGGTACGCATCATCGCCGCATATCCATATTTCACCCAGATACCCGATACTACCTGCAGTCATTCTGCCTTGCCCTCCCGGTGAACGTAGCCACCACCAATCTTCTTCGCCCTTCATATTATTTACACGCCGAGCATCGTTATATTGGTCAAAAATAGCATCGCCAAACGGTTTTTTTGTGTACATGCTTTTGCTTGCGCTCTTCGTGAACTCACCGTTTTTTTTGCAGAAATAACCGTTCTTTGATTCTAAATCCCCGCTGTCACCAAAATAACGTACAACTTCTTCATAGCTCAACAGAAATACATTGTCGGTCGTTGATGCGCCACATTTCACGTTATACCATGGATTATCCCGAGCGGTTACATTCGTTTGTATAATGCGAGATTTCTCTATATCCGTAAACTTTTCATAAAATTCATTGTTCAAATATTTTCGCAAATTACAAATATCCCAAGTCACATCACCTGGAAAATCGTGAAACGGGGCTTTGCCTACGGTCGTTTCAGTAATGACTAACGCATTTTCGCCATCAATATCCAATATTCGCCATTTTAAGCCACCAAAATCAATTATATCGCCACTCTGTATATCACACGGCATTAAAATAGCGTCAATGGTACTATGCAATAATTTAGACAGCACAGGTAACAATGCCGTTTCGGGCAAACTGTGACCGTTTTCCCAACGGCTTATTGCCTGCGCTGTAATTCCAAGCCGCTCTGCCAATTCCTCTTGCTTAAAACCAGCCTGTTTACGCAATGTCGCAATCATGTTCCCAATTTGGGTGGTGTCCATAATCAAATCCCCTTTCTGCAATCAATGATATCACAATGCTTTTTATATTTGAATGGAGTAAAGATTGAGTTTTTGCGAAAAACTTAATTTCAAGTTAAGTTGCATAGGCCGCCTTTTTTTCAACATCCCTACCACATTTATCCTTTTATGCGCTTTTGACTTGCATTTTTATTAAGGAAATGTTAAAACAGAAGGACACAGCCTATAACATACACTTATAATTTTGCAGAGGTGGAGTACATCTTATGCAATTAGGGAATATCAAAATAAGGAATAACCTGATTATGGCGCCAATGGCAGGGGTTGCAGACCGGTTTTTTCGCGACATTGTATGGCAGCATGGGGCTGGCCTTACAGTTTCGGAAATGGTAAGTGCCAAAAGCATTGTTTATGGCAATAAAAACACCATTCGGTTAATGGAAAACTCCGAAAATATGCGCCCGTGGTCAATTCAATTTTTTGGTCACGAACCGGATATTCTGGCAGAAGCCATAAAACGCATAGATGACAATTTCCCAGCTGTGCAATACGATATTATAGATATAAACATGGGTTGCCCTATGCCCAAAATAGTAAAAAACGGCGAAGGCGCAGCACTTATGCAAAACCCAATTCTTGCAGGGCAAATGATTGAAAGTGCGGTAAAAGCCTCCCACCGTCCTGTAACGGTAAAAATCCGCAAAGGTTTTACGTCATCTACCGTTAATGCCATAGAAATGGCAAAGGTAGCCCAGGAATCCGGCGCAGCGGCAATAGTAGTCCACGGGCGCACTCGTGACCAGTATTATTCCGGTCAGGCAGACTGGGATGCAATTAAAGCCGTAAAGCAGGCATTGAAAATACCCGTTATTGGCAATGGGGATATCTTTACCCCAGAAATTGCAGTAAACCGCTTGCAAGAATCCGGCTGCGACGGGCTAATGTTTGCCCGAGGCGCAATGGGGAACCCTTGGTTGTTTTCACGCACATTAGAGTATCTTCAAACAGGCCAGTTACCGCCGCCCCCAACACAAACAAAAATAATAGAGACTGCTATCGCCCACCTGCACGCAGTAGCTGCACATCCAGAGGCACGTATCCATGAAATGCGCAAGCATATCCAGTGGTACACCAAGGGGATGTATGGCTCTGCAGATATCAGGCGGCGTGTAAATAAATCCAACACAGCAGAAGAAATGGAAAATTTGTTGAGAGAAGTGGAAAACACAATCCTCACAAAAGAAACCATGGAGGGATAAAGATGAAAAAAAACAAAACATTAAAATCTGTAGGAATTATAGCAATGCTAATTGCCATATTGGCAGTTGCCCATTTTGTTCCGGCGTTTGCTCAACCGGGGGATGCTACCGACCCACTTGTTACCCGCCGCTATGTAGATGACAGAATTGCCGAACTTAGCACAGAAATAGAGCAGTTACGCGCTGTAATAAACTATATGGTACCGGGCTCGGCAGAAGCTGGCGCCCCAAACGTTCCCATTTCAGAAGCGGAACGGGATGCACTGTTTACAGACCTGATACTATATTTCGAATCTATTTACGGGGAATTTCTTAATTCCATGCTTGCAACATTAACAGGGCAAACCACCGCCGCAGGCAATGGACAAGTGGTTCCTTTTACAGCATTAAACATTCCCGCAGGCAGTGTACTAATTGCAGAAGCGGGTACGGAGTTTATTTTAAGAAGCGGAAGTGCAACCGCCGTTTCAGGCCAAGATGGCATGGTTAATGTAACCACCGGCCGGGATATTGTAAACGGCAACAGCATTCCAACAAATAATTTGCTACTGGTGCCCCGCTCTGACGGGCGCGGTTTCCGTGCAGATACCGATGTATGGGTAATGATTAAAGGCGGGTATGAAATTGTGGAGTAAAGAAGCATCCGGCCCTTCGAAACCGAAAGATGAGCCCAAGTATATGACATTATTGTTGGCTATATCCCGCTGGATGGACGGCAGCTTATTTTTCCGGGGTTTTACAGCCATGCTCAATTTTTTTAAAAGACTATGCGGAAGCAGCTTTATCGCCAGGGCCTTTGTAGGGGATTCTGCCACCTTAGACAACAGTGTAAAGCGCAGTTACTTTGGTGCATTTGTTAATGCTGTACTCAACCGTTTGCCAAAGCCCGTAACTACTCCAACCCACTGGAATTCAACACTTTCCAGGTTGTGTTCCGGCTCATGGATTATTAATAGCGTTTGCGATAATTTTGGCACACCTATTCCTCCGCCCGGGGACCAAAAGCAAGTTGGGTTTGGCATTAAAGCTTTATTTCAATGGGGATTATTTGCTTTTCCTGTAGTGGGGATAGGGGCAGTATTATTTGCCACGCCCTTCCTCCCAACAATGATACTTGGGGTCATGCTTTTGCCAATTTTATTTTTGCTGCTTATAAGCCGCCCATTTGTTATTGACAGTACTACTGTTTTTTTGCTCATTTTTATTATTATTTCTATGATTGTAGCTGTCATGTCCTTTGCTCCGCGGTCGAGTATTCAAATCGCCCTTTTAACAGCAATATTTATGATGTCTGCGCTGGCAGTTTCGGCGGCTGCAACCAGCCGTAAAAGCGTAGATTTTTTTATACTAATTTTTATAGCCAGTGCGGGGTTCACAGGACTTGTAGGTTTATACCAACGGCTTGCGGGCTACACTAGCGAACTATGGCTTGACCTTGAATTGCATGCGGATATCCGTAACAGAATAACCTCTACATTTGGTAACCCCAATGTTTTTGCCACTTATCTGCTGTTATTAATACCAATTGTAGCCGCAGGAGTTATATATTTTAAAAACCCATTACTAAAACTGTGTGCCGCAGGGGCAACCTTGCTTTTGCTTGGCAATTTGTTGTTAACCTATACACGCGGTGCATACATTGCGCTGCCATTGGCAGTTATCGTCTTTATTTTACTAATGGAAAAACGATTGCTTATTTTACTTGTGGCATTTATCCCGGCCTTGCCCCTGGTACTGCCCCAAACTATAATGAACCGCCTGTTAAGTATCGTAAATTTTGCAGATACATCTACTATTTTCCGCATGTCCATTTGGCAAGGGTCAATACGTATGGCTGGGGATTTTTGGCCTACCGGCGTGGGGCAAGGGCTTGAAGCATACCATACGGTTTACCCATACTATGCACTTGCAGCAGCAGGCACATTACATTCCCACAATTTATTTTTGCAAATTCTTGTAGGAAGCGGTATAACCGGGTTTACAATATTTATCGTTATTGTTGCTTGTTTTTTTCGTGCACAGGCAAATTTCTTCCGTAGTACAAAAGAGTTTCGCCTAAAAGTAATGTCGGCGGCAATGATGTCTGCAATGGTTGCATTTTTGGTGCAAAGTATTTTCGATTACTCATTTTTTAATTATAGCATTATACTTACATTTTACCTGTTTATAGGCTTAAGTATGGCATTTACACGGGTATATAAAGCAGAACCTGCTTTCACAAAAACGGACAATATATTTGTAAAATGATATAAGGATTAAATTGCGGATTTGTTCCAATGGCGAAGGAGGCATGGATTAAATATGAAAAAAGTTTTACACATTATTACAGACTGCAATATTGGCGGCGCAGGACACCACATGCTTACTTTACTGGATGCCCTGAATAAAGAATTTAAAGCAGAAGTTATCCTGCCGGAAGACTCACGCCTTGCGCCCATTCTAAAAAGCAAAAATATCAAATATCATGAAGTGCCCTATATTGCCGCAAAGTCTTTTTCCCGTGCGGGCATAGGGGTCATACGTCGCAAGCTTAAAGAAATTGCTCCGGATATTGTTCATACCCATGCATCATTTTCCGGGCGAATTGCCGCACGGTTGTATGGCCGCTGCAAAATTGTCCATACTTTACACTGTGCCTTTCCTGTCCCCAAGTGGCGAAAAGCATTCCCAATACGGCAGATTTTTGGTATGGTAAACAACACCTTTAGCGACAGGATAATAGCCACTTCCCCCGTGGCAAAAGAAACTTTGCTACAAATTGGCACATCGGAAAAAAAGATACGGATTATATATAACGGTGCAGCTCCTGCTAAGGAATACTCCCTGGAAAAAATAACAAAGCTGCGTCAAAAATATAGTATCCCACCAAATGCATTTGTCGTGGCGTATATAGCCCGGCTGACAGAAATAAAAGGGCATGATTGTATACTGGACACAGCCCGGGAACTGCCATATAACGTTATTATAGTACTTGCCGGAGACGGCGATTACGAAGAGCACCTTAAAGAACGTGTTACAAACGAACGCTTACACAATGTTCGCATGGTTGGGTTTATCAATAATGTAGACGAAATACTGGCAATATCAAATGTGCAAATAAACATGTCCTATGTATCAGAAACATCATCCCTGTCCTTACTACAGGGCATGAGCGTGGGCAAGCCTGCCATTGCAACCAATTTCAGTGGCAACCCATATGTAATAAAAGATGGCGATAATGGGCTTCTAGTACCGGTTAACGACCCAGAAGAACTGGACTGCGCAATTATAAAATTAAAAGATGACCATGAATTGTACCAACAACTGTCGGAAGGTGCGAAACAACGGTACAGCAGGCAGTTTACCGCTAGAATGATGGCAGAAAATACTGAAAGTGTGTATAAGGAGCTGATGTAAGTAATGCGAAAATACCGTTTGTTTAATATTATAAACATATTTGATGTGTTTGTGGTGGTAATATGCGTTGCAATAGTTTACGGTGCATATTTATTTTCTATGCCGCAGCAAGCCATTGCCGAAAGTGGCACACGTATCCGGTTTACCGTAGAGTTAAGCGGGCATCTTACAGGAAAGCCAGCAGGGTTTTACCAGCAAATTGAAGCAGGGCCTGTGGTAATTGAAAGCCGTAACGGGGTACCAATCGGGTACGTTGTTTACGCTTACAGTCTACCATTTATGCAAGATGTCCCCGACGAGGCCAATAATATATTCAGGCGTGTCCCCGTTGAAGGGCGTGAGTTTACCTATGTTATTATAGAATCATGGGCCAATGTCAGCGATATTATAACGGAGGTAAACCAAGTTCGTATTGCGGTAAACCAGGACATATATGTACGCTCGCGAGATTTTGCAGGGCGTGGGTTTATCACGCATTTGGAATTTTTAGATTAATGCGGTATACGTGTGAAATATTCGCCGACGAAGGAGGCATGAGTTTAACATGATTGATAATAGCGGAAGAATTAAAGGGCGCATTAGCATAATAGATATTATACTGGTGGTTGCGGTTATAGTTTTGGTTGCAGGGTTTATATATACCCAAATGTCCGACCGTATTAGTGGCATTGTCCGCCCCAGGGATAATTTTCATGTAGTAATCCAAGGGGATGGAGTAAGGCATTTTATTGTAGATGCAGTTAATATAGGGGATGTAATGTTCCGCCTGCACGACCGCCAACCCTTGGGGACAATTATAGATATAGAAGTATTGCCTGCACAGGATTTTTTACACCGCTCCGACGGCACTGCTGTTTTGGCAGAAATGGAAGGCCGCTATACAATAAACATCACATTGGAATCTATAGGTACCGTTCGTGAAGCCGGATATTTTATTAATGGGGACGACCATCTTGCACCGGGCAGGGAAGTTGCCCTTCATTCCAATATGGTATTTATCCCAAATGGACGAGTACAATCTGTAATTCATATAGAATCATAGATAACATTTTCTTTTCAAACTATAGAAAGACCATAAGGGGCAAATTTTATGAGCAATATTATCCTTTCTGCAAAAGACATAAAACGCGGATTCTCTGCCGGGGGCAATACATTTTGGGCCTTAAAAGGCATTAACATAACCGTTGCGGAAAACAGACTTACCATTTTAAAAGGCCGTTCCGGCAGCGGAAAAACTACATTAATGAACATACTTGGCGCACTAGACTACCCTACCAGCGGCGATGTTGTTTTTGGCAACAACTCTTTGACTAAAATAAGCGAACGTAAGCGTGACCAAGTGCGCAAAAGTGAAATGGGGTTTGTATTCCAATCTGTGGCCCTTGTTTCTATGATGACTGCATACGAAAATGTGGAATTTATTTTGCGCATTAACGGCTACCCCGCTAAAGACCGCCGCAAAAGAGCAGAGAGCTGTCTGGAAAGGGTTGGATTAGGTTCTCGTATGACTCACTTACCGCCGGAACTGTCCGGTGGTGAGCAACAGCGTGTTGCAATTGCACGGGCCATAGCCCATAAGCCAAAAGTTATATTTGCGGACGAACCTACCGCAGAGCTTGACACAAACACAGGGCTTCAGGTTGTAAAGATTTTCAAAGATTTAATTGAGCACGAAGGTGCAACCATTGTAATGACCACTCATGACCCGGGACTTATGGACATTGCCGATAAGGTGTACGAGCTTGCAGATGGAGAAATTATAAATGAAAGCTAACACATATGTGAATGTGCCATTTTAATTGAGAGCTAACACGTTTGGAGGCGTTACAAATGGTTGATCAAGATAAATATGTTATTATAGCCGAAAACTTGGTAAAGATATATAAGACAAAAGATATCGAAGTTATGGCACTACAAGGCTTGGATTTACTTATTGAGCGTGGGGAAATTATGGCTATTATCGGTAATAGCGGCAGTGGTAAATCCACATTGCTTAACATGATTGGCGGGCTTGATAAGCCCTCTGCAGGCAAACTGATTGTAGACAGCAGAGACCTTTTTAAAATGAAAGAAAAAGATTTAGTAGACTATAAAACCGTTACTGTAGGTTTTGTTTGGCAAAACAATGCTCGCAACTTAATTCCCTACCTAACAGCATTGGAAAATGTAATGATGCCAATGCAGTTTAACAACACCAAGCCCATAAAAAATAAAAAGCAAAGAGCGTTAGAACTTTTAGAGCTTACTGGCATTGGCAAAAGGGCAAAACATAAACTAAATCAGCTTTCCGGGGGCGAACAGCAAAGGGTTGCAATCGCGCTTTCTCTTGCAAATTACCCCTCTGTACTGCTTGCGGACGAACCTACAGGTAGCGTAGATACCAGTACATCCAATGTTATTATGGACATGTTCCGCACAGTTAACCGCGAACTTGGCACTACCATAGTAATCGTTACCCATGACAGAGAAATTTCTAAAAAAGTAGAACGGGTTGTAGCTATACGTGACGGTAAAACATCCAGCGAATTTTTAATGAGCTACTCCGACAAACTGGCGGGCATAGAAGGTTTCGCCAGAGGAGAATCTATAGAACTTGCGGTTTTTGACCGTGCAGGAAGGATACAAATCCCCCGTGAATTCTTAGATAAAATGGGCCTTGACGGCAACCGTGTACAAATTCATATGGACGACGACAACCGGGTTATACTAAGTGCGCCTGAAGGAGTGTAAGTAGTGTCTGTTTCATTGGAATACAAAGACGTAGAAAACAAATTACTAATTTTATATCTAATAAACCGTATGGAAATATCTATGTCCAGGGCGCAAATTACAGATTTTGTTATGTCTAAAGATTTTATGAACTATTTTACTTTGGAACAAACATTATCCGTAATGCTAGAGCAAGGCTTGCTGGAGGCTTCTCAAGAAAATGCCCAAGATGCAAATACTACCCGCTACACAGTGACTAACGAGGGCCTTACCTGCCTAGATTACTTTGTTAACCATATACCGCGGCCTATGCGGGTTTTAATAAACCAGTATGTAGTAGAAAACCGCGGCAAAGTAAAAAGGGATTACGAAGTTACGGCAACTTACTTCCCTAACGTAGAAAGCAACGACTTTCAAGTAAAATGCGGCGTTTATGAAGATAAACGCGTGATTTTGGAATTATCCATATCCGTTGATACCCGAGAGCAAGCAAAGTTAATTCAAAGCAACTGGCGCAGTAACGCCAGCGGACTGTATCAACGGATAATAGATGCGGTGACTACTACACCGTAACCTGTTTCTGCATTCATGCATATTATATGGAACGAACCATTTGCGGTTGGTTCCATTTTTTGTACTCTAGAAAATTGCACACGTACTGGCTAGTGCAAAGCGGGATTGCTATAGTCTAATAAGTGCCGGAAAATTGCTAACATAAAAGGATGGTTTTTGGCTTATTCGACTATATATGTATGAATAAGGAGGTCGTAATGGGAACAGGTTTTTTACAAGTTACAACAACTACTGCCAATGGTGCGCTACCGGTGCCAAATGCAAAAATCACCATTTTTAACGGCGACAACATCTTATACGAATTGGTAACCGATGAAAGCGGCAACGCCGAAACTGTGCCGCTAGAAGCACCCGCTGTCGAGTTAACGCGTAACCCAGAGTTTATGGGTATCCCCTATTCTATTTGTGACGTTAAAGCCCAAGCAGAAGGTTTTACAACCACAATTATCCACGGGGTAGAAATTTTAGATACGGAAACCAGCCTACTTCCCATCGACATGATACCCAGCTTAGAGGATGGTAGTGCTATTGACATGTATACCCCGCCGCATAACCTGGTTTCCGGCGAGCAGCGGTCCGTAGAAAGGCCACATGAAGCTTCACGGGTACTAAGCGAGGTAATTATTCCGGAATTTGTTGTCGTTCACCTTGGCCGCCCAGACAACCCAAATGCACGCAATGTTAGAGTACCATTTAAAGAGTACATTAAAAATGCGATATGTATAAAAAACCAAACAGATTAAAAATGCCCTATCTATAAGGATTGTATCACTTGTCCTAATATTTTTCAACGATATTGTCGAAATCTAATTGATTCTAATTTATCATATTTTTTCGTATTTTATTTTAATTCTTTTTAATTTATCTTGTCAGTCCATACCCCAATTTACAGCATATGCGCCCAACAAAAAATATTCCTATTCGTGACTGCATCACAAACAGGAATATCTTTCTTATGGTCGCATTTTTATTTGGCAAGGGGTTATGAAATATTATGGCTACTATTTTTTGCAATGTATCGGGTTGCTGTCAAAAGCCCTCATATACTAGCACTTCTAATCTGCAAATTCTCTTTGATATGCGTGGGTGGCTTGCTTTTAGCCTGTGTATTAATTTCACTTTTGGCCCTAAACTCATTTTCTGTAAAATATATAACGCCTGTATAAGTTCTTCGCCGTACCCTGTTTCATATGCAAACTTGTCAGCTTTAAATTCATTTCCTCTGCTGTTAATGGATAATATAAAACTGCCTAGCCACATCATTATAAACACTAACAGTTCGAGAATTGTCCTAATTATTGTGAAAATATTACCTTGTCGCTGTTCCCATAAATTTTCAAGTAATCGCAAAATTGATTTGAGAATAAGTGTAATTATAGTTGCTATACCATTTCCTATGGTGTTTATAATAATGGCTTTTGTATCACCATAGTAAATATGTGACAATTCATGTGCTATTATCCCTTTGAGCTCTGTACTGTTAAAGGTGTTAATAGCACCTTGTGTAACTGCTATTGTACGATTACCTATTGCCATTGCATTAACTGTTAAGGTATCTATAATATGTACCCGTATTCGGGGCAAGTTGGGGTACCTCGATCTTACATCTTGGCACACCTCTTGAAATAACGGGAATAAATATTCTCTTTCTTCTCTGGTTTCTACAGGTCTTGCACCTTCTATCAATCCGATTATTACATCACCAAAAAAATACGCTACTGTTAATGTAACACCATAAAGTAAAAGATTGAAAACAGTTGCACTTATAAAATCCATGCTAAAAAGTAATTGTATAATAGAATGCGTCCAAACAAAATAAATTGAAAACCAAATTAGATATAAGAAATTTGATTCTATGAGCTTAAGAATTCGCATTTTATCCACTCCCTAAAATCCTTTATACACATTTATTCCACTGTTGAAACTTGTATCTCTTGACAAATAAAAGCCTTTGCCTGTTTGCAGTGTCTTTATATCGTCTGGGTGATAAAGAAATTCTCTAACACGTCTGGCACTTCCAAACCCTGTTTCTGATGTATCCAGCCCTTTTTGTTGTAGCTGGTATGTAACTTCCATTGTAGACCTTGTACCTAGAATATTAGCCCATTTTTCGGCGTTTACTCCGCTGTTTTGTCTCATGACTATGTAATTATTGCAGTTTTCTATTATCTGTTCTTTGTAGGCTTCGCCACAGGCAAAGTCTAAGTCTGATAGACTTTGTGTTGCAAGCACACATGTAACGCCTGCACTTCTGCTTTTGTTTACTAAGTCAGTAAGGGCTGTTGTAGCGTATACATTTATTTCGTCCATTATGAAAAATGTTTTAGGCGAATTTTGTTTGAACAAGCTACCTATTGCTTTTTTTGAATCTATTAATACCAATCTTCCAAACGCTGGGGAAAGTTCAGGGTATGTTAGCGGGTTTAGTATGAATAGTATTATTGCTTTTTCTTGTAATGCTCCAGCAATGTCTACGCCGTCACTTGCAAATATCCCGCCAATTTCGCTTTCTGCTATTGTGCTGAATCTAGCCATTGAGCTTTGCGCTATTTTTCCGCTTGTTCCGGCGAGTTCTACATTGTCGAGGTGTTGTGCTTTTGTAATTAGTTCGCCATCTAACAGTGTTTTGCTAAGTAGCATAAATTTATCTATATTCAAGCATTTTATTATCCTTTTGAAAGATAGTTCGTATTTGCCTATTTCTAGCAACTGCAATGTTCTTTGTATGTATCTTTCGGCGTTTAGTTTGTAGTGTTCTTCGCTCCAATCTGTCATGTTGATTATCATGTCTTTTGCTACTGTGGGCGATGCTCCCCTAAATGGGTTGTAGTGGTCGGAATTGGCTGGGTCTGATAGGTTCACAACATAGACTTTCTTTTTGTTGCCATGATTCATTGTGTTTATAATATCGAGTATAGAGCCTTGTCCTGTATCGCCTTTGCCGTCTATTATTAGTGCCGGGTAATCCTTATCTATCGTTCTTTTTATGAAGTTAGAAAGTGCAACAGTTTTACCGCTTCCTGTAGTGCCACATACAAAAACGTGCTTTGCATCATCTGGTATGTATATGGGTCTTCTCCCTGCATGTCCTATTAGTGTTCCATCTTGTGGCTGTGCTGATTTACTTCTCTTAGCTGATTTCATTATTTTTAATTCCTTTCTAAAGTTGTATATTTTCCTTAGCTGTAGATGTCTTCTTATGATTATTACCATACCTATAGTAGCAATTATTATTACTGCTATAAGTATTATATTTCCAAATCTATCTGCCCCGATTCCATAGGGCTTGTAATATGTTCATCATTTTCCTTTTCCTCCGTTTTTCCTTGTATTTGACCTAGTGTGATTATCTCAATGTTTGAGTACATTATTTTACTGGCTTGTAATGTTTTTGCTATTTTGCACTCTATGTCTGGTACTATCCATATTTGTTTATGATAGTCCATGAAGTTATTACCCATGATGTTTTCAAACCTGTTTTTCGATTTTAGAGCAAGCTCTATCTCAACGCATGTTGTTTTCTTGTCCTTTTTGAATACAAAATCCGGCCTATGTTTTCTTACTCCGAACCCGTCTAACCTATGTAATTCTAATTCTGTTCTTATTTCACTGTATGCTATTCCTCGCACTTTGTTAAAATATATCGCCGTATCTAGCACTGCTATATCATGTCTAATCTGTTCTATCCTTATTTTACGCCTTGCATGTCCTAACCCTTCTAATTTTGCCCCTTTACTTGTAACCCCGTATATTCCCGCCACTCCGTACAATATTTTTTCTCGCCTAATATATCCCGCCTGTACCAATTTTCTTAATCTCCTATCACACGCTCTCTGCCCACCAAACCCCACCAATTCCCTTATATGTCTACCCTGACACACTCTCCACCTATCAATCTCTCTTATTATCTCTCTATCTCTCTCCAATACTACTAATCTCTCCCTAACCATCTCCTTATCTTCTTCTCTCTTACTCACACCACACACCTACCTACCTCAACCTCTCCCGTCTACCATCCTATGCTCCCACATTTATTTATATGACTACTTCTTCCAGATGTAGTTACATGAAGAGAGAGTGTGGTCTCGCATTAAAAAGGCGAGACCACACTCTCTCTTCGTTGCCCACAGGGTATGAATAAATGTGGGAGCATAGGGCGTTGGACAGGGGTGTATTATTTTTCTTTTATTTTTTCAGTATTTTTTAGGATGTTCTTCTTAAAGAGGAACAGTTCAGCATAACTTAGTAGTATAGAATTTTATAATCAACTTATTTGTAGAACACAAACATTCTAATCAAGAGCAACAGATAATCGAAACCACCAACTAAATTCACCATTCACACACACATACATTGATGCTAACCACATACCCTGACCCATTGGTTCCATTGTATGAATTGTAAAAATATTACCATCAAATATTAACTGATTTCCGTTTATCGAAAATTCTGTATGCTTGTTTTCTAGCATTTCAAAATGACTATAACCAGCACATATAAATCTACTATAAGCTATAGTGTTATTCTCCAAAAAAGTTAGTTGTATTTGATGATTGTCTGGTCTACTGGATAACGAACATAAACTCCACCATGTATAAACATCTCCAAGCGGACGTTGTAGCAAAAACTCCAATATTTCGTTTTCTAATGGGTCTATTGTACCAAGTTGAGGCAATTCATCTGGCAATTCTTCCTCTGTATCTTCATTTTCACCATATAAATAATTATCGCCAACAACAGTACGATAAAATCTGTATAAAAGCCCAGCGACATTTTGTTGACTTGCCCTAAGCGGATTTATAATTGCGTCTTCATATTGAGGCTGTAATCTTCCGCTAGGAAGCGTATTTCCAAAAGATGAGCGTTGGGTAATAGCGTAATAACGATATGAATTTCCAGCAATATCTCTCCCGAGTTCATATAAGTCTTTCACTAACCAATCATCATAACGCCCTCCGCTTCTAATGCGAGCATCACTCCTATGCAAAAGGGCAAGGTCTTCGTATCTGGTATGATTTCTTATTTGAATACCCGTATCATACATAGCCCTGGTAAAAACAAGAGGTTGAGTGGAAAATAATTCAGCTGGCAGTATATCACCCGTATGAGGAGGCGAGCCTAAATCCGCAAGAAAATGAATAGACTTCCCTAAAGCACGAAACGCATTGTAGCGGTCACCTGCTTGATAACGTCTAACTGCCTTGTCATACCAGTATATAAATCTCGTTACAGCATTATATTCTTGATTAGCAGTTTGACGCAAAAAATTTCTTCTGTAACTATAATGGTAAAAATGCCTATGATTTGTCCATGCCCTGAGATCCATTTCAGGAATGTGTGTTATACCCCCAGCAATGTGAGGAAGATAGATTGTCATTTCAGGAATGAGCCAGAAAAATTGAATGCCTCTCTCATCTGACGCTGGACAGTCTGGCCAGTCTGAAAATTGGATAATTATATTTTCATTGCGAATACCTCCAAACCATTCTAACACGTCAAGTTTTTCTCTCTCTAAAATATCGAAAGCACGTCTTGTAATCCATTGATGTGTTCCCGTATTACGCCTCGTATGTTTGCCTCCGTCCCGTCCTCCAGCGTCCCATAAAAAATGGATGTCGCTTCGTGTGTCCCCATGATATGCCAGATTTACAAATCGAATGCCATAAATAGTAGTACTAGCTAATTCCCGATTGGTTATATCGGTTATAAAATCTCTTAAATCTTCTTCAGATATTATGCCATCATCTGCCTTTCTAAACATTTCCTCAACCTTATATAACTCCTCATCAGTAAGTATTGACGTATCAATAGAGATAGTCTTTTTATCCATTTGCCTCTGCATTTCTTCGATTTCTAATAAGTTCTCTACCAGTCTAATCAATAATTCCTCATCTTCAATCACGGATAAATCGAGTAACATATAATCTCCCGTATCAAAGAACACATAATCCTCATAGTCAAAATATAACCCATCTGACATACGAAAATAATAACGCCCAAATACTACTCCAAAACATAGAACTATCAAAATAATAATTAATATTAATACCTTTTTTTTACTTTTCATATTCTCTTCACCTAGCTTTCCAAATTCATACAAATTTCATCTAGAATATATGATTATGTACTTTAAGCTCCAAAGTCGTAAAGCTCTAAACTTTAGGACTCTTTATTTTGCCAAACTATACGCTAAATGTGTTGACACGTCAATGTTTTTAGCGTTTTTTAGCATTCCTGCACCAATTATACAGTAGCTTAATACGCATAGTCAAGACATATCTATACTACACATGTATCTTAATTATTTTATATCTTTAATCTCTATACAATTATTAGGGTGGTATTAATGATTAAGTTAAATGTTCAAGATTTGCTTGATAAGAAAAATAAAACAAGATATTGGCTTGTTAGAAACATGGACACAAACTATGAAACAGTAAATAGGCTTTGTAACAATAATGCTGTCGGTTTGCAATTGGAAACTATAGAAAAGCTATGTAAAATTCTTGAGTGTACTCCTAATGATTTATTTACTATAGAATAAACATGTATGTTGCATTATGGCACAAAATTATTTCGACCATAAATAAAGCCTTGGCAAGTGATTTTCTTGTCAAGGCTTTATTTATGGTGTTCCAAACAATAGTGCGGAAGAAAATTGATTTTTTGCTTAGCTAGTCTCAAGTTTTCATTCCTTTGAACACTATGTCATGTATTTTTATTTCGTTAAAGTATTGATTCTTGCCTGTTTTTTCAGCTACAACAACAATTTTTTCTACAAACTGCATTAAAAAGATGCGTTTCTCTGTGTTCGCAAGAGTGTCCCAATTCTCCTTGAAGTTTGTAGCAATTTCAAGCTTATTGTCTACGATGTCCTCTGCTTCGATGGTTAGCCTTTCAAGTTCAGAAGAAATGGATTTTTTGTCACTTTCGATGCGTTTTTTTACTTTGCGATACTCTTCGGCTGTGAATGTGTTGTTTACGTAACAGTCTAATGCCTCTCGCAATTTTGCGTCCAATTGTTGCAATCGATCGTTATGCTCTGCAATTAGCCTGCTATTTTCTTGTTTCTTTTGCGCTTCCTCATGAATGTGAATAGAGTCACCATCTTCAAAATCCGTGATTCTATTTACATATTCGCAAAAAGCATTCTCGAATCTTGTTGCACTCATACTACTAGCATCGCAAGCATCAATTTCAGTGTTGCCACATTCATAATTTCCGTAAAATTTTCGTGTACCATCTGCAAGTGTTTTATATATGTTGTGGGGGTGTAATTTGCTATAGCATTCGGCGCACACTAAAAATCCAGCAAAATAGTTTTCGTCTCTTGGTTGTTTTGTTCGTGATATGCGTTTACCTTTAGCCGTTCGATATTGTGCCTTATTAAATAGTTCTTCAGAAATTATTGGTTCATGTTTTCCTTTTACAGTATATGCCTTGCTAGGGTCTTCATAATGACGGCGTACATCTCCTACATAATTATTATTTCTAAGAAGATTTTTAACATTGCTGGTTCTCCATACACTGTCTTTTTTCGATGGAATCCCACGCCTGTTTAACCTTCTTGCGATTTCGGTCATGCCTACGCCTTGATTAGCGTACCAGTCAAAAATCTCTCGCACTACTTGCGCTTCGCTTTCATTAATGGTTTGTATTTTTTGACCATTCGGGCGGTCATAACCATAACTACAAGTATGTGAGCATAGTGTATATCCTTCATTCACTTTGCGGTCACGCCCTAAAATAATTCTTTCGGCTATGTTTTCACGTTCAAACTCCGCAAATATTCCTATGATTTTTAGGAACATACGCCCCGAAGCCGTTTGTGTGTCAATGCTCTCCATTAATGAATTAAAAGTACAGTTGTACTCATTGAACAAGTCCACAAGGAAAATTAAATCTGATGTGCTACGTGTCAAACGATCTATTTTGAATACAAGTACATTTGTGACATTGCCGTCCTTTACATCTTCAATCAATCGGTTTATTTCTGGCCTTGCTGTGATATTTTTACCGCTAATACCTTCGTCAATATAAACATCGTGAATTTGCCAGTCCTTAATGCCTGCATAGTCTTTTAGCTTTTGCTCTTGTCCTCGTATTGAATATCCTTCTTTTACTTGTTCCTCTGTAGATACCCTTACATAAATTCCAGTTCCCATTATTTATCGCTCCTGTCATTATTTTTTGACAGGCGCATTTCCAGCTGTTTTTGCTTTTTTCGACGCAAGGCGACATCTAAAAAGAATTTCATCATTTCCGTTTGTAGTTCTTTTGGTAGAATGATTTTTTCTTTTTCCTTGTTCATGGTGGCAACGCCTCCTTGCTAAAACATATTGCAAGGAAAGTTGTCCTATTACAAAAACCGCCCAAAGACAAGCCTCGTGGCGGTTTGGCGCTTTATGCATATGGCAAACTCTGCCAGTCACGAAATTTATTCTACCTGGCCTCCGGCCTCCTTAGAGGCAAACATTTACTGCATTATTTCCTTTACATTAAATCGGATATTCACAGTTATGTGCCGCTAAAGAAGGTAGATATTTTAATGAGTTTTTATATAATAGCGGCAAATTCTTTCGCCTTAAACTGTCTGCCTGATGTACTCAATCCCAAGCGTTTGGGGTTGTTGTCAAGAGGAACTTTAAGATTGTTCGTGACCTAGCCGCCATTCGCATGTTATAATTAATGATAGTGGGTAACGTAGAAAGCACTCGGAAAAATATTTTTACCCTTAACTTGAACACGATGTCGTAGTTTACACTCTTTGGTATAAGGATCAACAAAGGATGGCACAAGCATGGAATTGCAAACGGTAAGCACAGTTTCAAGGGAATATGGCATATCAACAAGAACAGCCAAGTAAAAGCCCCATGAATAGCCATCAGGTTGTACATGGGGCTCGTTTTGTGGTTTGAAAAGACACATTACTTCCTCTGCGCAAACCTCAAAACCGCTGGCAGTAAAATCAGATTAAGCACAAGGCAAAGCCCCAAGGCAACCTCCATTCCCAAGCCTGTAAGTGCCGGATGCGAAGTAAAGAGCATTAGACTACCAAAGGCAACAAGGGTTGTAACTTCCGAGATTAAAACTGCTTTGCCTGTATGCACCAATGACCCCGCAATATCCTCGGTTGCCCTTATGCGGTAGGTAATATGCACTGCCCCGGATATTCCTAACCCTATAACCAAAGGTATGGACAAGCCGCTTGCAATGGTCAACTCTGCGCCAAAAAGTGAAAGTAAGCCCAGCAACAAAAACACAGCTATTGCAACCGGTAAAAATGTGATTAGGGCGTATTTGAAACTTCGAAACATTAGCAATAGCATTACAAAAATCGCAATACTTGCAATAATGCTGCACAAAATGGCATCTGCCATAACAATGCTCATAATCTCATTCATAAGCACGGGCATACCGCCTACGTATGGGGTTAAAGCGGTTAGTTCTTCACGAACATCTGCCATAAAGCTACTGTCCCAAACATCTCCCGCCGCTGTTACTCGCAGTAGAAGATAACCTGTGTTGCCCACAAATCTTTCGGTTATGGCTGTTGGCAACATTTCCAAAGTCGGTTTCCATAAGGCTCTTTCTTCTGGCAAGAACTGTGCAACACTTTCTACCGTTGCAATAGTTGGCGATGCTTCCAGCCTATATATGAAATATGCCATTGCATCTAAGTCTGTCGCCATCAGCGTGATTTCATCCGGATTGAAATCAAATTCTTCTTGTACTTTCATTTGCCATGCGATAGACGGTAAATCGTCCGGGAACATCATAGTTAGGTCGCCACTAATCGGTACATTTCTAACACTGGTGAACAGTGCCGCCATGATAATAAATGTAGCAATGGTTATGATGCCGTTACGCTTTGCACAAAAACGGCCAATCGACCCCATGAATGTGAAAGTCGTACCTTTGCTATGTTGCTTGCCTTGGTCTGCCCAAGCAATAAGCGCAGGAGTTACAGCAAATTGACTAAGCATGGCTAGTAAAATGCCAACCGCAGATACAAGCCCAACTTGTTCAAATGCTGTTGTTTGTGCAAATAAGAATGCTAAAAATGTGGCCATAGAGGTTGTCGTGCCAACTATCATTGCCATACCTGTTTGTTGTAATGTTGTAACCAAAGAATCTTCCAACGAATTGCCTTTGCTACGTTCTTCGCCATACCTTGCTAAAATGTGTATAGCATAATCCAGCCCAAGTCCTAGCAGAAGCACCATAGCGAACATAGCAAAAAAGTTTAGATAGTCAAAAAACAATGTAGCAAATGCGGCAGACAGCGCAACTCCAAGTACAAGCGGTAACGCCGTTATCAGTGGTAATATAAAACGCTTGAATGATAATGCGAACAGTCCGAGTGTAATCGCCAAAGTAACAATTGCTGTCAGAAAAAATCCGTCCATCATAACCTTGTCGCTCTCATAATCCCAAATTAGAACACCACCAGTCATGCCCGCTTCAAGGCTTGGGAAGTCTGCCAAGATTTCATCAATGGCGGTTTGTGTGCGGGTAAAGAACAAGTTTCTATCATACTCAAAGTTTGCAAAACCTATGTTTGGCGCAATGGTCATAAGGTACATGCTTCCACTGTCCGAAACGAAATAAGTTGCGCTGTCACCAAGTTCCAGTCTGTATAAAACATTAGCAGCGGGGTTTTCAAGTAGCACACGAGCTGCCAAAATGCTCATAAAGTTTTTAGCGGCGGTAGCGCCATCGCCAACAATTGCTACAATTATTTCATCTTGTGAATCAAATTCACCTTCCATACGCTCGATAGCTTCAAGTACAGGGTTTCCTGTTGGGAGCAAACCTTCTATGCTGTTGTCTACAGTTACGGTGGCGGCAATAGCAATGCATACAGCTAAAAGAATTACGGCAATGCCAACGACTAGCTTGTGATGCTTAATAGAAAAGCGGATGTACTGTTTAACAAAACTTTTCATTTTCATATCCTCCAGATAGATTTTTTATCCGCAAGTTCCTTCTTCTAACGGCGCCTTGTTAGAAAAAGGAAAAGACCCATGCATAGCCGATTGAGCCACCATGGATCTTAATATCTGGAAGATATAAAAGACACATATATAGCTTGTAAGCTATACATGAGTCTCGTTATTTAATGTAAGCCAGATTGATGCTAATTTACGCAAAAACCAGTATGTTGACTTACCACGGATTAAATCCGCCAACTACTCCCTCACGAACAAGTATTATGATAGCATGTGGTGTTTCGGTTAGTCAATGATAACATTCAAAATTATTTGCGAAGTATTTTTGGGCTTTTAGCTTTGCCTATCAATTTGTAAAAACTAATAATCGTGGAGGATAAAATGAAAAGACCTTATGTTAATTTGAGTAGTGAAAACACCATACAAAAGATGCTCGATGCCCTCAATGCCTCATTAAAAACCTTTACTGCTCTTAATGGAGTGGTTGGTATTATTCTTAACGGCGGTTTGTCACGAGGCTACGGTGATTATCTTTCGGAGATAGATGTGGTTATATTTTTGCACGAAGAACAGTTTTCAGAATATAATGACGGTCTGTATCCATTCGCATTGGGCATAACAGTAATTGACGGGTTTTTATATGATATAAAGTGCGTTAGTTATGAACAAGAACTTGAACGCGACTACGATTTGGTCGCTCTGTGGGATTTATCATATGCAAAAATAATCCATGACCCACAAGACAAAGTTTCTGCATTAGTGGCAAGTAAACTCTCAAAGCCCGTTGATATTTCAAAGGCAAGCGGTTTCCTGTGGAGCGCTTACTGGAGTTATAAATTGGCAGGAGATATATGGATTCATAGACAAGACATAGAACAAGGGCATTTCACTCTAAACAATGCGATAAGTCCCCTCATAAGTGCATTATTTATAGCCAATAATGAGTTTGTTCCGCATGAAAAATGGCTTGTTCACATGAGCAAAAGTCTTTTGTGGACACCCAAAAATTGGGTTGAAAAATTAAAAGGTGCAATGAGTACAGGCGATTTTTCTGTTAAAAGCCTTGTAGAAAGGCAAAAACACATATGCAATCTTTGGGAAGAAATCAATCAAAAACTTTGCTATCTATCTGAATTTTACGGCAAGTTAAATTTCGTACAAAAGAGCAGTTACGAAACACTCAGCCGTTTAATGAAAAAGAGCGAACACACGTTAGACGAATGGAACGCTATAAGCAGCTTAGATTCGCTCAATTACGAGCCTATTCATTCAATATTCAAAAGAGAAGGTGATAAGATAATCCTTGATAAAAATGCTGTGTCGTTGCTACGTCCAGACGATATGTATATTTGGATGTATGAAATTGCCGATGCTATCAAGGCAGAAATGTAAGCACGTATATATGCATAGCCCTGTTACATGGTTGTCGGTTATGGTACAACACTTTGGGCATTTTCCCAAGTCTCTATATCCACAATCGGCGCATGAGTACCCTCTACTCTAATCCATTTACATTTATCATGCCTAACCTCCCGCTTATCCCGGTATGAACGTGTACCACGTTTCATAGAAACTGTATTGCCAATATATATTTCATTGTTAAGTATTAATTTTATTGTTCGCATGGTCCATGTTTCAGAAAATTTTCCCTTAGGCTCTTTACCGCAGCGTTTAAAAAAATATAACCTTGGGGGCAAAACACCGCCTTTATTAAGTTCACCTGCAATTTTTGCACAGACCATCCCATTTGCCCTAAGCTCAAAAATTCGCCTTACTATGCCAGCGGCATAGTTATCAATTATAAGCTTTGTATTATCCGCAGGGCTGCGGATATATCCATATGGGGCGGTCCCGCCAAGCTTATGTCCGGCTTTAGCCTTTGCCATAAGAACGGATTTAATCCGTCTGCTGGCATCCCTTACATAAAAATCGTTAATGATATTTAACAGTGGCATGATATCATTTCCGCTATTTTCTGTATCTATGCCATCAGACAAAGCCACAAAACGGCAGCCAAGCAAGGGCAGTTCTTCTTCGAGCAGCCGCCCGGCCTCAAGATAGTTCCTGCCAAACCGGGATAGGTCTTTTACCAGCACAAGGTTTATGATACCGTTACGTACATCTTCCATCATTGTCTTAAACCCGTACCTATCGAAACTGGCACCACTAGCCCCCCGGTCAATATAGGTTTTTTCGTGTATCCAGCCGGGCATGGTATTAATAAATTTTGTCAATATTGCGGTTTGGTTTTCGATACTTGTTAAATCTGTGCAGTGCTTATTATCTTGGGAAAGGCGGGCATATATGCCAACTTTATATAACTTACGGCTCATAGGCAAAATTGTAAATTATTTTTATATCGCAAACACGATGTCCGGCAATATACTGGGCTTCACCAACGACAATTCTATCAACCAGCAATAATAGACTTTCCTGGTCAAGGCTGTTTATCACTTGTTTTATGCTCTCTGCCAATAAAGCAGTATCAAGGGTAAATGGCTTGATATTATTTATGTGCTTCTCTAAAGCTGTAACGGACTGCGCCCGCCTGGTTCGCTCTTTTTCGTACTTTATAATCTGCCGCTTAAATAAACTGTCAGGCACCAACCCAGATACCTTGTCCAGATATAAGCTTTCAATTAAAGTGTCTAACTTTTCTATGTACTTTTTATGGGTATCCAACTCATTTTCATAGGCATTTTGAAAGGACAAGATGTTTTTTGCGGCGATAACGGCACTAAAAATTTTTTCTTGGTTGTACTCGACTGTTTGCAGTAAACCTTTGATATGGCCCAGCACCAATTCTACCAGATGTTTCTCACCAATGCCGTGAATAGTGCAAGCATTTTTTCCGTTATTTGCATATGTGCTACACATATAGGAGATATTCCGGTATTCGCTGCCGTCTTTACGTGTACGGCGTTCGATATTTCCGCGCAGTTTAAACCCGCAGTCTGCACAATATAGCAGCCCGGTAAAAAGATTCATGACTCCGTCTTTTCGCTGCTTTGGGTAGTATTTTTTATGAGAAAATTCCTGGACCTTATCCCATATCTTCCGCTGTATAATTGGCTCATGAGTGTTTTCTGCAAAAATCCATTCATCTGTCCCCTTCCTTACTAACTTTTGTGTCTTATAAGATAAGGACCCCTGCTTACCAGATACCAAATTGCCAATATAAACCTGATTTTTAATTATGTATTTTACGGTAGTCTCACCCCACGCCCTGCGTGTTTTACTAAAATTTTTGCCATTGTTGTTTTGATAGTAATACTCCCGGGGGGAAATGATGCCGTTCTTGTTTAGTTTGATTGCAATTGCCCTAAAGCCCATACCCAAGGCCCGCATATGAAAAATTCTTCGTACTATTGGTGCAGTATTTTCGTCAATAATTAGTTTATGACGGTTAAGCGGGTCTTTTACATAGCCGTATGGGGCATAGGTTCCTGTGTATCTGCCATTTTGGGCAGACATACGCTTCCCTGCCCTAACTTTAGCACTGGTGGTCTTACTGTGGTATTCGTTAAACCAGTTGCGGAATACCATCATATCATCCAATTTTTCGTTTAAAGATATAAGCTCGCAGCCATGTTCCGGCAGAAATACTTCTGCAAGATTGCCTACTTCTAAGTAATTCCTGCCAAGGCGGGAAAGGTCTTTAATTAAAATAGTATTTATTAGGCCGGACTTAACATCGGCAATCATCCGCTGAAACGCTGGACGTTTTTGGTTAGTGCCGCTAAAGCCGTCATCTTGGTATACTTCTGTTAGTTCCCAGCCATTTTCCTTTACGTGGCTTGTTAACATATACTTTTGATTTTCGATTGATACACTTTCTTCCCCTCGGCTGTCCTCTTTGCTTAACCTAACGTAAATGCCAACTTTATGTTCTTTCTGCCGTGCCATAACCACCCTCAGACTTTAATACTTTTTGTATAATCAATTCCTCTATTGCCTTATGTAGTTCAATTTCCCCTTTATAAATATTTGTAACACGGTATAAGGTTTTGTCTATTTTTTTTTCGTAATGTAAAGTTGGTAATTGATTTTCTGCCATTAAAAAACGCCCTTTGTTTAACGATTCAGGTAATTTATATTCGGCTGCACAGCAATTTATCACCTACCACCATTTCCCATTCTATGATAAAATGAAAAAAAACATAGGAGGAAATTTTATGCCAAAACTATTTTACCAAGGTCACGGTAGCTTTAGACTAACCACCGACGCAGGACAAGTTATTTATGTAGACCCATTTGCAGGGGAAGGCTACGACCTGCCCGCAGACATTATTCTTGTCAGCCACCAGCATGGGGACCATAATCAAACTGAACTTTGCACAAAAAAACCAGAGTGCAAAATAATCTCAAATGTGGAAGCATTAGTAGGGGGCAAACACAACACGTTTGTTATAAACGGCATTACCATAGAAGCCGTAGAGGCCTACAACAAAAACCACAACCCCGCAGAATGTGTAGGCTTTATTATTACCATTGACGGTGTAAAAATTTATGCCTGCGGCGATACTTCTAAAACCGCACAAATGAAAACTTTCCCGGACAAGCAGCTTGACTATGCCATACTTTGCGGCGACGGTTTTTATAACATGGGACCGGAAGAAGCTGCGGAATGTGCAAGGCTTATCAAAGCAAAAAATAATATAATTGTTCATGTAAAGCCCGGGGAACTGTTTGCCCGTGAAATAGCAGAACAGTGGGATGCACCCAACAAAATAATAATTGAACCGAATCAAGAAATAATACTATAAGCCTCTTCTCTAATGACTAAACAAGAGTTAATTGACTACTGCATTACATTTGGGTTATAAAAGCGAGCCCAACTGCCCCCGGCCCTGTATGAGTGCCAATTACAGCACCAATATCGCTGTCAATTATCTGGCATCCGTCGGTCAGGCTTCCCAGGTGTTTTTGTAAATCTGCCATTTCCCCCGACGCAGCCGCATGAGCAAAAACGATTCCATACTGCTTATCAATTCCGTGTTTTTTTATTGTATCCTCTAGTTTTTTGCATGCGGCTTTTTTGCCTCTGGCTTTATCCGTGCTTTTTACCGCACCATCTTTAACGGTTATAATGGGGTAGATGTTCATCACGCCGCCAATAAAGCCTGCCGCGGCAGAAACCCTGCCCCCCCGTACCAAATATTTAAGTGACGGAATATATGCAACTAACATTACTCTTTCTCTAAGCTCTGCAAGCTTTTTTGAAATTTCTGCGGCACTTTTTCCTGCATTCCGCATTTTTGCGGCTATCCTAACCAAAAGCCCCGACCCCATTGTTGCATTTTTAGAGTCCACAGGAAAAACCCCGGTCACTTGGCAGGATGCAATATAAGCAGACTGATATGTTCCGCTTAAGGCAGAGGAAAGATGAATAGCCACAACTTCGCTGCCATCTTCGGTTGCCTCTTTATAAATTTCTTCTAATTCAAAAGGGGTTAGCTGTGTTGTCATAGGCTGAGTTGCAGACTCGGAAAGTTTTTGGTAAAAGTCTGCTGCGGATAAATCTATATTTTGACGGTAAATTTTATCTCCGAACGTAATATTCATGGGTATTATTGTGATGCCAAGTTTTTTTGCCTCTTCCGGAGTTACATCGCAAGAACTATCAGCTAAAATTTTAACATTTTTACCTTCTTGTGACGCTTCTTTTGCACTGTAAAACTCTTCAAGTTTTTTTGTAGCCTCCATAAGTACCTCCGCTTCTTTAATTGTCATAGTCTCTAATATTTCATATGCAGCTTCTCTGTGAAAATTCATACGCTTTAGTAGTGCCAACTTGCCCTTATCTGTAAGAGAAATGCGAATGCTGCGCTGGTCACCTTCGTCGCGCATTCTTATTAAATATCCCTTTTTCTCCAATATGTCTGCCGCTGCTGTAAATGTACCCGGAGTTACCCGCAGTGCCGCCGCAATTTTAGAGGCCCGTCCAGGTATACCGTCTTTCATCATGCGCTCTATTGCTTTTAAGGAGTGCATTTCTTTAAAAGACAAATCATCCGCTATGCCATCCGGCAAAATTTCTTCAAATTTCGAAATATTTTGGAGGGTTTCGGCAAGAAATATTGTAAATTTGTTATGAACTTCACTTCTTACTGCCACATGAATTCCCCCCAGTGGTTTTAGTTGAATTATATTATAAAGTAGTTTGATTGTCAAATTATCTCTGCAACGAGCCAACCTTAGAACAGTAAGAACGCTTGCAATTTCAACCGACCCTTGAAAAATACATATTAAATGTAACTTGTAGAGTTATTGTGCTCACAGGTGAAGCGTATCATACTGGCATTGCATTAATTTTAAAGAGGTGAAGATATGACTGTAAATGCAATTATCGTTGGCGGACAAATTGCGTCAATACGCAAAAGCAAAGGATTAACCCAAAGCGAACTTGGTGAGAGATTAAACATTTCCTTTCAAGCAATATCGAAATGGGAACGGGGCGAAACACTGCCGGACACTTCTATTTTGGTTAACTTGGCAAGCATTTTGGAAACAACCGTTGACAACTTACTGCGGGGCGGACAAAGCACTCTAGAATTTAAAGGGAAACGCTCTGCCAAGGATGCAAAAGAAGCCGTTAACTGCCTGGAGCGCATAGGCTACCTGGCAGGGCGCGACAACACCATTTATCGTTACCTTATTGATGGGCTGAGCGAAAAAATGAACACGGATGTTTACACAATGCTGGAGGATGAACTCTTAAAAGAATGCCTTGCTGCAGAGCTTATTATTCAAAGCATTATTGCCGGATACTATTTCGACCTTACAGAGGTAAAGGCGCAATTTAAGCACGAAAAATGGTATAACATAATTTGCGGTTATGCAAAGCGGTATAATATAGTATAGTTGGTTTGCCAAATGGGGAGTATGGTTTGACTGTCAAACTATACTCTCCATTTGTTATAGAGACAAATATGATATTATAGGATGTGTGGTGTAAGGGGTGAAAATAACACTCATCAAAAATGAAATGGGTTTGGCGATAAAATTTCATTAATAAGGTTGCATATTTCGTTGGATTTACATAGAATATATGTATATACAAATATTCTATGCTAGGAGTGCCAAATATGATGCAAGCAAGGGAAACCAGTGTGAATAAATGGGGCTCAAGTCTTGGAATTAGACTCCCAAGAGAATTTACAGACCTATTTAACATTAAACACAAATCAAACGTAAGAATGGAAATGAAAAATGGAGTTTTGCTTGTCACGCCCGTCACGGAAATGCGCAAACGTAAACCACTCGATGAAATTCTTTCTGAAAAACTTGACAAAGGGGAATGGGATGGCACACCTGCCGAAATAACCGTCGAAGATAGCGAATGGCTTAATAGCCCTTCCGTTGGCGCAGAGGTTGTACAATATGATTAAACCAAAGCAAGGCGAGATTATTCTAACCAACTTCGACCCGATAACAGGTCATGAACAGTCGGGATACCGTCCTGCGCTTGTTGTGAGTAATGCGGATTTTGGAAAAGCAAGTAATCTTATATGGATTTGTCCCATAACCAACACAAACCGAAAAAAACCAATGGACATACCTCTTAAAGGCATAAAAACGACAGGCTATATCTTATGTGAACACCTTCGTGCGGTTGACTTACAAAGCAGAGGGTATAATCAAACAGGTGATATTTTACCAAAAGAAATACTGTTTCAAGTAACCGATATTATTCAAGGCGCAGTTGATGTACTTCACTATCTGGAAAAATGAATGCGAAGAGAGGAAAAATAAATATGACTAAAAAAATACCGACCCATTACGGAGATGACACTTGTTCATCTTGTGTTGTTGCTGGCGATTTCATTTTTTTAGCACATCATGGTGGAGGCCAAAATATAAATGATATTGCTCACCAAGTTAAAGCTACGTTTGAAAGTATAAAACAGACCCTTTCTACGGTGAATGCAACGCTTGATGATATTGTTCAACTTAATTTTTACATTAAAGACACTGAGGATTTTAGAAAAGGTGCAGATGCATTTAAAGAATATTTCAAAAACGGCGCACCTGCGAGAATGACAGTTGTTACTAAATTTCTTAGTGAAGAATGTTTATGCCAAATAGACGGTATCGCTTATAAACCTTACTCAGCATTATAAACATTTGTAGCGTTATTGCTACCCTAAACAGTGTGCATTATAGTGTCGTATTGCAAGCAAATGAAATGGACAAGGATGAGATATACTATGGAAAAATTTTATAAAATGGTAGAAGCGTCTAACAAACGTTTCCCGGAAGGTGTGCAGCCTTATCAGATGGCAACCCGTCTACTTGAAGAATGTGGCGAAATTGCAACAGAAATAAACAACTGGGAGAATGCCCACAAAAGAAAAAAACGAGGAGAACCCAGTAAAGAAAACCTTGCAAACGAGTTAAGGCAAGCAATGGTTGAGTTGTTCAAAATAGCAGTCTATTATTCGGTAGAAACAGAGCTAGAGGAATCTATAAATAAGTCATTACTGCATGCAAAGAGTGAGGGGCTAATTTATTAGCAACCAAGGAAATGATTTGCGGCAATCTTCGTATATACTCATCCTGGAATTAAAGTTACCTTCGAGGTGAAAAATGACAACCTACAGCAAATACCAAGCAGACATAGATGAAATATTATCCCATAGACATGACCAAGGGGCAGATTACTGGACGACACCGGACAATCGCCTGTTAAAAGGCAGCCCTTTTTCAACTTATGACAGTGCATTAATGCTATTGGAACTGGGTATGGAACCATCTGACCCAATACTAAAAACAGTAGCCGATTTATTTTTTTGCATATGGAGGCCGGACGGACGTTTTAAGCCATACCCAAAAGGCGGCATACTTCCATGTCAGTCGGCTTATATTGTAAAATTGCTATGCCGTATGGGTTACCAATCAGACGAAAGGATCCAAAAAACATTTCAGTACTTTATGGACACACCATACACAGACGGCGGATGGCGTTGCAATAAGTTTTCTTTCGGGCGCAGCCCGGAAACGGAATATTCCAACCCGCTGCCGACTTTAAATGTTCTGGATGCCTTTCGCTTTAGCGATTATTTAAACAAGGAACCCGCCCTTGATAAGGCTGTGGAATTTTTGTTAGAACACTGGAGAATCAGAATACCCATAGGCCCGTGCCAATATGGAATGGGGTCAAGGTTTATGCAGGTAGAATACCCATTATGGTATTATAATCTGTTCCAGTATGTTTATGTATTATCCTTTTATGATAAGGCGAAAAAAGACGAAAGATTTTTAGAAGCATTGGCGGCATTGCAAAGTAAACTTGTAGATGGGCAAATTGTTGTAGAACGGACATCGCAAAAACTTGCAAAGCTCAACTTTTGCAAAAAAGATCAGCCAAGTGAACTTGCTACCCTTCGTTATAATCAGATACTTATGAACCTTGACAGTACCTTCCTTAGCCGCACATAACTACTGAGTGGTACCGTGTACGTGGCCATCGCTTCGATATCACAAACAGCACCCAGTTTGACCAAATGTTTGTAGAGGGCGGGCAAACTTTCCGCAGTATAGACGAGATGGTAGACCGCATATTTAACCGCTTTATCCGCCGAGAAGGCCATCTGGAGCCATTTTTTGCAGAATATTGCGACGGACGACGTACCCAATGCCCCGGCCTATGGCAGTGGAGTACGGTGACCCTTGCACAGCAAGGTTTGAATGCGTTGCAAATTCTGCGTCGCTTCTACCCAAACGATATCCAAATTGTAGAAACGGACAATATTGGTGGCGTGCAAGAATCTTTTCCGGGCTTTACCTTGCGCCCGGGAATGTCTGGGCCGGAAGTACGCACTATGCAAAACTGGCTAAACCGCATTCGTGTAAACTTTCCAATAATTCCGCAAATTACCGTCAACGGCGTATACGGGCCACAAACAGAGGCGGCAGTCCGTGCATTCCAGGGCATTCATTCGTTGGGGTCAGTTAGCCCAAGTGGCGTTGTAGACCGGGCCACTTGGTGGAACTTATCGCGCGCCTATTCCGCTGTAAAACGGCTTGGGGAATTAACCAGCGAAGGAATAGTAATCGGCATTGGGCGTACTCCTCCTACTGATATTATCCGGCAAGGCGCACGGGGCAACTTGGTAGGCCGCGCCCAGTATATGATGAATTTTATTTCGCAATTCTACCCGAGTGTGCCCTCTGTAGTACAAGATTTCAACTTTGGGGCAAATTTTTCGGCGGCTGTGCGTGAATTCCAGCGATTGTTTGGGCTAAATCCAGACGGTGTAATAGGGCCGCTAACATGGCGTATGCTTTACAGCGTGTATTGGCGCATTCGTGACAATGTATCTCTGCCGCCCGGCGAACCAGTTGAACCACCGATTCCTCCAGGGCCACCTCCGGGGCCGGGCGGTATCCCACCATACCCGGGCCAGCTAATTCGTGTAGGGGCACGAGGGGACGATGTGCGACGTATTCAGCAATGCCTGAATGCCGTGAACAATGCTGGGCTTACCACCGACGGTATTTTCGGCCCATTAACCCAAATTGCAGTAATGAGTTTCCAACGCTCTAGGGGTTTAAACCCTGACGGCGTGGTAGGGCCGCTTACTTGGGGGGCATTAATGCCGACTTGCTATGGCGGCGGGCAGGCAATGGGCGCATACCCCGGCTTTTTGATACGTGAAGGCGCAAGAGGCGACTATGTACGTCAAATTCAAACATGCCTAAACCGGGTAAATAATGCCGGACTTAATACCGACGGTATTTTTGGCCCGCTTACCCGTACGGCAGTGGTAAACTATCAAAGTGCCAATGGGCTTACAGCCGACGGCATAGTAGGACCAATCACATGGAACCACTTGCAAAACCGATGCGGCGGCGCAAGTGCAGCAGGAATGATAGCACCACAAACTGCAAGAGTAGCAAATGAGCCGAATGCAGATGAATTAGTTAATTTCTTACCTCTTGAATTTTCAGATGAAACAATAGAGGTTATACCCGCTGAAACATCTGATGAAACAACAGACACCGACCCCATTGAAATGACAGAATCCATTGAATGTCTCGTTCCATTCCCGGATGAACCTGCCCCAATGCCACAGGCGAAAGAACCTGGAGAATGGATACCTCCTCAAATAATTCCCGTGCCATGGGCAAAAGAGCCGCCGTCAATACCACCAGTTGAGGAGCCACATGTGTTGCCACCTATTATGCCTCTGCCGGAAATGATGCCACCGCCCGTTGAAGAACTTCCGGAACCATTACCGGCAGCACCAAGTCATAAGGAGCCGCGGCCCCAGCAAGTAAATAGTAACGACCTTCTGGTGTGTTTGGTAATATGCTGCCTATGCAGACGCTGGTAATTTTTAATAAAAAAATCAGTCTCGTGAAATAAGAAAATGGCATTATCCTGAGCCGACTATCGATCATCACCGTAATTTTGGTGATTAGTGATTGATTTCGGAGGTAAAGGAAATGCCATTTTCGGGTTTAAGAAACAGCCTCTTTGTTTTATTTATCCGTCATGGGGCTTATCCAATTTCGATAATCTGATATTTAATTGGGCCTTGTGGGGCATCTACAGTTATAGTATCACCGGCTTTACGGGACAGCAATGCCACACCCAGGGGCGATTCGTTGGATATGCGCCCGCCCATAGGGTCTGCTTCTGTGGAACCCACAATCAGATACTCGATTTCTTCGTCAAATTCCATGTCTAAAACTTTAACTTTGCTGCCTACGCCTACAGTGTCACCGTCAAGATCTTCTTCATCTATGACTTCCGCATTGCGCAGCATTTTTTCGATTAATGCAATACGAGCTTCTATTTCTGCTTGTTCTTCCTTGGCTGCATCGTATTCTGCGTTTTCGGAGAGGTCCCCTTGTCCCCGGGCTTCTTTTATTTTGCCGGCAACGTCCTTGCGACGTACTACTTTTAGCTCATGCAATTCTTCTTCCAGCTTCTTTAAGCCTTCGTATGTTAGTACAGTTTTTTTCTCGGCCATTTTGCCACCTCATATATTATTTTCTTTCAATAAAGCGTATATAGCAATTTTTCATACTACAACAAATAGAGCCAGCAAAAGGCCAGCCCTTATCCTTGACTTGTGAATATATACCGCTACTGCGGCGGATTATACAGCAATTGGAAGTGATTGTCAATTGGGGAATATCACCAAAATTACTGCAATGTTCTTGTGAAAAATTCATTGATGTCATCCATAAGAGAAAGGTTTAACGCACTAATTCGGTTTTTGTCTATATTTGCGTAAAATTGAGACAATACACCTGTGGGGATATAACCTGTATACACCTGGGAACAAAAGCACCTTGAAATATTTCTGTTTGTTAACATATGCACATGATGAAAATGAACACAAGTAAAAGTACATGCATCATGTTTCGCCCGGTTTGTATAACGGTTAAACAATTCAATAAATTCTTGGTTAAGCTCGTTTACATATGCAGATGCATCTGCCGTCATAAGCAAGTTCATGTGGCAGTTGTGATAATGCGAATAGTGGGTTACAAATATAACGTTTGGGTTAGTAATACTATCTCTGTAAGCGATAGTTCCTGCACTGTCGTATAAAATCAGCCAATCCTCCCTGCCATGGATGATTTTTACAGGAGTATCGGTTTTATTTATTCCATCAACAGCAGACAGGCCAGCATTTCTGCCAAAAAGCAGCCTTTGATATACCCATAAATACGGATACGCTAGCGTTCCGGCCCTGCCTATTATTCGTCTTGAGGTATCGTGCAACACCCGGATAGGGCGGTTATAGCCCGCAAGACTTACCACGGCATTAATTTGATGGTCAAAATTTAACACGGCAGTTGCGGCAAACCCGCCCCAGCTATGCCCAAACAACATTATTGGCAGCCCCCATTCCTGCTTTGTTATAAAGTTAAGTGCCGCATCCAAGTCAAGAGCCGATTGGGTCAAGCCTCTGGTTCGGTTGCCTTCGCTGCTATGGCTGCCTGTTTTATCGTATGCAAATACCCGCCAGCCCTTGTCTACAAAATATCTGATTACATTAAAATAACCCTCTGCCCCGTCGCCAAAACTATGAGACACTACCACCAGGCCTTTATAATTTTCCTCTCCATAGATGAATCCCGTTAACATATTTCTACCTGATGGGAAATGAACAATGCGCTTTGGGTATCCGTAAACATCGCCGTATCGTAAAAATGCCCTGTATTGCGGGCTTTCGGCCCGCCTGCCAAATGTATGATTATACACCACAATTGTTATGGTCATGGGCAAAATAATAAACAATATAAGAACAGTGCCAACAAACACAATGGTAAATTTTTTATGTTTAAAAATAGCAGCCACCTCCATTGCTATTAGACTTCTTGCATAACTTCAAAATTTCTACGAAGCAACGAGAGGGGCGGTGAGCGAATCAAGCATTTCCGCAGGAAATGCGCCTTGAGCGAACGCTGTTGCCCCGGATTGTGAGTAGAAATTACACTTATGCAAGAAGTCTATTATATCATACCCTTTTGGCATTTTCATATTTATACAGACTGTGTTATACTATGGAAGCACAACCTATAATGCATATTAGGTGGGATTTTATGAAATTTATTACGGAATTAAAGGACAACGACCACGTACTTGGGCATTATCTATGCAAATTTAAACAAAGTTTAAAAACACGCGCAGGCAAAACCTATTATTCCCTAAAACTACAAGATAAAACAGGTGCTGTAGACGCAAAAGTTTGGGAGCTTACTAAAGACATCCAGGACTTTAACGAGGGCGACGTGATAAAAATTGACGCAACAGCTCTGTCTTATCAAGGGGAGATACAAATAAAAATTCATAAGTTGCGCCGCAGCCAAGAAGGTGAGTATGTGATTTCCGACTACATTCCTACTACAGAAAAAGATGTAGAGGAAATGTACCGCCAAGTGGTTGAGTTAGTCAATTCTATCGAGAACCCATACATCAAAACCTTGCTGGAAAATATTTTGATAAAAAATGAAGCCCGTGCCGCTGCATTTAAAACCCATTCTGCCGCAAAAGCAATGCACCATGGCTATATGGGCGGCTTGCTGGAACATATACTTTCCGTTGCGCAAATTTGCGATTTTATGAGCAGCCGTTATAAATACGTAAACAGAGACCTTTTACTTGCAGGGGCCTTCCTTCATGATATCGGCAAAATTTACGAGCTTTCCCCCATGCCGCAAAATGAATATACCGACGACGGGCAAATGCTTGGGCATATTATTATCGGTATAGAAATGGTAGTGCTGGAAACGGCAAAAATCGAAAATTTCCCACACGAACTTGCGTCTCTAATCAAGCATTTAATAATTTCCCACCATGGGGAATTTGAGTTCGGCTCACCAAAGCTTCCATCCACTGCAGAAGCAATTTTACTGCACTATGCAGACAATATGGATGCCAAGCTAAAAACAATTGAAGAAGTTTTGGATAGAGACACCGGCCCCGGCCCATGGGCAGGCTACCAAAAAGCTTTAGCCAGATATATAAGAAAGTCTGATTTTTAATGAACATTTCTGAAAATAAAATACCCGAAAAAAATTCTACGCAAGCTATTGAAATCGTGTCTGTTACAGCTAAGGGTTTTGGTGTGGGGTATATCAATGGGTTTACGGTATTTGTAGATGGCGGCCTACCCGGGGACGAACTTAAAATACACATGCTAAAAGCAAAATCCCGCTATGGCTATGGCAAAATTATTGAAATACTGCGCCCGTCACCACATCGTATAAAAAGCCCTTGCACAATTTTTGACCGCTGCGGCGGCTGTCAATGGCAAAACTGCAATTATAAAGCCCAGCTAGGCTTTAAAAAACAGATAGTCATAGATGCTTTGGAGCGCATTGGGCAGGTAAAAAACCCTCCGGTGGAAGATGTGCTTGGCATGTTAAAGCCTGTAAACTACCGCAATAAGGCAGTGTTTCCTGTTGTGCCTGCGGATAATACTGCCGGATTTTCTATTGGCATGTTTTCTGCCCGAAGCCACCGTATTGTAGAAGTTGAAAATTGCAATATTCAGCATCCAGCACATGTTGGTGTGCTTAAAGTTGTAAAAAAATACATGCGACGCAATAAAATAAGCCCATACAACGAGATAACTCACAAGGGGCTTATGCGGTTTGTAATGATACGAACCAGCCTTGCCACAAAAGAAATAATGGTAGTGCTAACCATAAACGGGCAAAGCTTGCCCCTGGAATCAAGGCTTGCAGAGGACTTAACAGAAATTGGTGTGACAACTGTGGTTATAAGCCAACACACCGCCAAAAACAATATTGTGCTGGGCGACCATTTTCGGGTTATAAGTGGCAGCGGTTTTATCCGTGAGCGCATAGGGCATGTGACATATCAAATATCTGCTCCCTCATTTTTTCAGATAAACCCGGTGCAGACAAAAGCCCTGTATGAGATTGCGGTTACTCAAGCTAATTTAAAAGGCAAAGTTGTAATAGACGCCCATGTAGGCGCCGGAGGAGTTTCCCTTTATGCCGCAAAACAGGCTAAAGAAATAATAGGCGTTGATATTGTAGATGCGGCAATTAGCGACGGGCAGGAAAACGCTCGGCTAAACGGCATAAATAACATGCGTTTTATTTGCGGTGCCGCAGAGGAGGTTATTCCATCCATTATCAACGACATATCCCCGCAAGTTGTATTCCTAGACCCACCTCGTAAAGGTTGTGAACCCGGGCTAATTGAAACCCTTATTCGTACACAAGTTGAAAGAATCGTTTATATTTCATGCGACCCTGCCACATTTGCAAGGGATGTTAAAATGCTTGTAGTGGGCGGGTATAATCTTGTAACTGTACAGCCTGTGGACATGTTTCCTCATACAGGGAAGGTGGAGGTAAGTGCACTGCTGTTAAGGAACACTATATAGAAACCCTTGATTCGCCCGACAAAAATAAAATCTAGCATATTTGAGCTACCGTGAAAACTTGGTTTATGTAGCCAAAAATCGAAAATTCTTAGGGAGGAACATAAACATGATGGGGCGTAAGCCAAAGCTAATTATTATGCTGTTGGGTCTAGCCTTAACATCTGTTGTTGCGGGGTGTGGACGTACAACGGATGGTGCGGGTTATGCTTATAACATAAACACCCCAGTAGAAGCACCTCCTACGAACGAAGAATATATCTACGACAAATCCTTGCTCGAAGTACCTTTACATGATGAATATGATAACGAACTATATGCAGATGAAACCACAAGTGCCCTTATTGAATTTGCTGCATATTATTTTGCAAGATTGCAAGCGATGTGGGACGAAGATGACGGCAAAATGTGGGGAATACCACTGCATACTCCTATTGTTATAGTGTGCAGACAAACTTCCACGGTAGCAGCAAATCGTCCGGATTCACAACATGAATTTACCCATTACTATATAGATGGAACTGCGGTGTATGTTAGCACACTCTCTATGCATATATCAAGGATGGAAAGAAAAGCATGGGATGGTCAAATAGGTATATTTATTCCTTTAGGACTAATGCAGTCATATGAATGGAAAGGCATAGGCGGCTTTATTGGCAGAACCGACAGGAATCTGATGCAAATAATTCATTATGTAATGCATGCACTTCAACCAAGCATCATGGGTGTGTATGGTGCATATCAAATGCCGCCCGGACATGGCCGAATATATTATCACCTGGAAATTAATGCTTTGGTATATGCCGCTACTATTGATGACCGTGAACGCGCGGCGGCGGCTATTCATGATGCATTGTCTTTTCGGCACATTCGCAGGTCTATATATCACACCGACACAGCGGAAAACCAATTCAAAATATCAGAAGGAACTGCGGTGTATACAGAACTTCGGTTGGTTTTGAATAGGAACAAAATCAACGAAATTGTTCAAAAATGGAAAGTTGAACTTGTGCGACAGCCAGGCGATGCACAAGTCTCGTTTTTATATGGGTATAAAGCCGGCGCGCTTTACGGCATATTGCTGGATGATTTTGGTGTAGATTGGAGAGCACATATAAATGGGCTGAATACAGACCTGGGTTATATGTTGCAAAATGCGTTAGGAATTACAGAATTTATGCCTTTTGATGAGATAGATGTAAGTCGGTATGGATATAGTGAACTTGCATTATCACCCACCATAAGAATATAATCATTAGGAAACTGACGGCTTATAAACTGAGGATGACTCTAATGTTTGAACTGATAAAGACACATAAAATGTTTCGTTTGTATTTGCTATATCAAGTATTCTCCGGCATTGGCGGTGGTATGTTCTCTATGTTCATGCTACTGTCGATACATATGCTGTATCAAAATCCTGTGTATACAGGTATTGCTGGTTTTCTTATGGCAGTGCCGCATATCGTATCTTTTGCGGTTGGGCCGGTTGTAGACAGGCGCAATAAAGTAGTAATAATGCGGCTAACTACTTTATTGGAATTTTTAGTGCTGTCGTTGGTAGCATTTACACCTCTGCAAGAGCAGCTTGGTGCGTTGTTCATGTTTGCTGTTATACTTATTTATTCTATGGCGGCACTTTATGAAGCCCCTTCCAGCAACTCGCTACTGCCTCAAATTGTACCGGGCGAACGAATACTTGAAGCTAATTCTCTGGTTGATATTGTCTCATTAGCTGGTGGGATTGTTGTTGGGATTGGTTTGTTTACTTCTTTGAGTGAAGGTATGGATGTACGATTTTTATACGGTCTTTCTGCCGGGTTTTTGGCATTAGCATTTGTGTTTGCATTGTTTTTGCGAGATATGACACCAAAGGAAAACGAAGTTGCTTGTATCAATTATGTGCAAGACTTAAAAGACGGCGTAAAATTTCTCCGAGGTAGCGTTCTACTTTTCTTGGCTGTTGCTGCGGTTACTAAGAACTTTGCTATTGAAATCGCATCTGTTAACATGCCTATGTTTGCAGAATATCATGTAGGGGTACAGGGGTATATAGTTTTTGTGCTGGTTGGTTTAGTTGGCGGTCTATTTGCATCCTCTTTAATAGGGGTGCTTGGCAAGCGGTTTAGGGTGGGATGGTTACTTTTTGTACTTTATATTTTTGCTGGGGTAATGCGTATTGTTTTTGTGTACGCCTTGCCCGAGACTTACTTGTTAGGCCTTGGGATTTTGTTTTTATTTTCTGTGCTGTCATCAGCAAGCGGTGTAGTTTATGGCTCTATGGAGCAAAAATTACCTCCTAAAAATATGGTTGGGCGTATTGATACGCTTACCACTACCTTTATAGCCATTGCTGTTACCTTCGGTGCTTTAATTGGTGGGTTTTTGGGACGCATTGTGCCTATGATAAACTATGTTTTTATTTATCAAGGAATTAGCTATATGGCAATTGGCATTTTTCTAATTCTTGTCCCAAAAGTAAGAAAACTGCCGAAATTTAACGAGATACAATGAGGCTGTCTTTCTAGTTAGTATAAACAGCGGGTATGTTCAATCGCTTCTTAATATATGGAAACATGCTGTGTTGTTGGGGTCAACAAGACTGAAGCCCGTCGTATGGTAGAGATGTATTGCGCGTGCGTTGTTCACCTTTGTGCCCAAGTAAAGCCTATCCCGGTTCAAAATCTCAAAAGCAAATTTTTGGGAGAGATACATTGCTTCCTTGCCGTACCCTCTACCTCGTTTGGTGATGACAATACGTTTCAACTCCACCTGTTTTTCATGCAACATATCCCGAAAGTCTATGAAGCCCACAGGTTGTCCCTCACAAGTCTCAACAATTGTTTGGTAAAAATTATTGTCCCCAAATTTTTCGATACGTGAGTGCAACGGCCAGTTGTTGACCCACGGAGTACAGTCCTCGTCCTGTTCTGCCATGTTAATAAAATCATAATCATCAATATTGGCAGTGCGTAGACGCAATCGTCCCCATGCGGTAATATCCTCTGTTTCCTGTGTGCAAAGGAAAGCACCGTGCATGAAATTTGAGATAAATACTTTATACCATGCTGCGGGATTAGCGGCTGTTTCATGCCATTGTTCCACGTTTTTTTTCATTTCAATTTTGAATACTTCAAAAGCAGCGGCTATTCTCGGATATGTCCGTATATGTGCGTTAAATTTTAATGGAAATATCATTTCTATCCCTCACTATTTCAAAAGATTTTTTGGTCTGCATTGTCCAGGGTTACAAAGCTTTATGAATAATGCGCAATGTACTATAGTACCATGACAAATAAAATCATTGACAACTTGGGAGCTTTTAGATAAGTTCTCATTAGACTTATTTACAGGAGGGCTATTATGGATTGGGACGCTTACAAGAAACGTTTGGAATGGTATCAGCACGACCGCTTTGGAATGTTTATACACTGGGGGATATATTCTATCCCTGCCCGGGGCGAATGGGTACGCCAGCAAGAAAAATTAACAATTGAAGAGTATCAGAAGTATTTTGATGCTTTTGACCCAACAGGTTACGACCCAAAGGAATGGGCAAGGCTGGCAAAGCATGCAGGCATGAAATATGCTGTACTTACGGCAAAGCATCATGATGGTTTCTGCCTTTTTGACAGCAAGCTAACAGACTACAAAGCAACAAATACAAAAGCCGGGCGGGATTTGATACGGGAATATATAGATGCTTTCCGGGCAGAGGGCATAAAAGTGGGGCTTTACTATTCTATAATAGACTGGCACCATCCCGATTACCCCCATTACGAGGACGGGATACACCCAATGCGCGGCAATGAAAATTTTAAAGACCACCACAAACAGGAAAATTTCGACCGCTACCTGGACTATATGCATGGGCAAGTACGTGAAATTTGTACAAATTACGGGCAAATTGATATCCTATGGTTCGATTTCTCATACGACCAAATGAGTGGAGAAAAATGGCGCGCCACAGAACTTGTACGCATGGTACGTTCACTTCAACCGGGGGTGCTTATCGACAATAGGCTTGAGGTTTCCGGCTCGGGCTTTGGCTCTCTTCTTACAGACAACCCATCGGAATATTCCGGCGACTTTGTCTCCCCAGAGCAGATCATACCCCCGGAAGGCATATTAAGCGAAAAAGGCGAACCCGTTGCATGGGAAGCATGTGTCACACTAAATAACAATTGGGGCTATCATGCCCACGACCACGACTGGAAAAGTACCAAAACAGTTGTGCGCAAACTTATAGAATGCGTAAGTAAAGGTGGCAACCTTCTTCTAAATGTAGGCCCGGATGCCAAAGGGCGCATACCAAAAGAAAGTGTTAAAATATTAATGGAAGTCGGAGACTGGATGCAGCTTAACAGCGCAAGTATTTATGGGTGCGGAATCAGCAGCATACCACGGCAGCCATGGGGAGCAATAACGGAAAGTAAAACAGATATTTTTCTGCATGTATACGAAGATACCGTGGGCCCCATTCCAATTAAGGGCTTTAAAAAGGAAGATTTCAAGCTTGTCCAATTCGAAAGTACTGGGGCAGAAATTCTATTGAAACCATCCTGGACAACAAGCAATTATCCGGATTACATGTATATACCGGTTGGTGCAGACACATTTGGAAGTTATGCATTGCCAGATGAAGTAAGCACAGTAATAAGGTTGACGAAAAAGTAATGTACCTGCCATGTCAAATTTAATGGCGAGGAATAAGGGTTATGCCGGCGGTAAAAGACACACGCCCGGGGGCTTGCCCATTTACCAGACATATATTACCGTCCTTGCGGGCGGTAATTCTTATTTCCTCTCCAAGACGCGTTTCCCCAAGGTAGTTTATCTGCACTTCCTTCCAGTCAGGGGCGGCGGCTTCCGTGTGGAATACTGCATTGCCAATTAAATCGCCGTAAATGCTGTTATTCATGTGCATATTTGTATCCACATCTGCATAGCGAACTGTATGCACATGATCGGAAAAAGGCGAACCAAAGCCCATTGGCAAAACAACCTTTTCCGGCTTAATGTCCACGCCTATGTCCGGCAAGGTTGGAATCTCTATAGGCAAGGCGGATGGCTTTAATATTTTGCGTGCGGCAATATCAAACAAAATCCACATGCTTGACCATTCCATTATTTTTTTGCCTTCTTGGTCATGCATATCCCCATTGCGGATAAACGTACCCCGGGCCATTTCTGCAGGCCATGTACGGATGGTAACCGTTTCGTCATACACAGGCATTCTTGTTATTTTTAGGCCAAAACGCTGTAGCACAAAGCTTATATTTAGTGGATGAAGTGTTTTAAAACCTACGCCAAGCTGGTTGGCATTAACATCTGCGGCAATATGCACCATTCGCAAAATTGCCGACAGCTTTACTTTTCCCCTAAAGTCCAGGTCGTAATAAGTGATGCGAACTTTATTTTCATACATAAACGGTATCCTCCTGCCAAGTTATCTGTGGTGTATTATACTTCTTGCACAACTGTAATTCTACTCGCAATCCGGGGCAACAGCGTTCGCTCAAGGCGCATTTCCTGTGGAAATACTTGATTCGCTCACTGCCCCTCTCGTTGCTTCGTAGAAATTTTGAAGTGAAGCAAGAAGTCTATTATACCATATTTCAAATATTGAAGAGTAGACAAATTGCGTGCGCAACCTAAACACTGCATACATTTTGATTTTTGTTGCGCCATTAGGCATTAGATAATATAATGGATATAAAATAACCCATAGTATTTCCTAATACCTTGAAAGGACAGATGAAAAAAGATGATTGATTCACTTGTTAATGGAATACAGCAGTTGGTATTTTTGGCTGCAGACGGACTTATTAGACCGGGAGGCGTCCCCACAGGCACAGATATAGCCGACACCGTGGTAACCCAAACAACTAACTATGTTGCTGCTGCCCCAGAAGCCGCAGGCGGCATGAACCTTTGGATGATGCTACTTGTTTGGGGGGCTATCTTTGGCGGTTTCTGGTTTCTTATGATGCGCCCCCAAAAAAAGCGCGAAAAAAAGCTGAAGGAATTGCAAGCCAGCATAAAAGCCGGCGACAATGTAGTAACCAATAGCGGACTGTTTGGTCGTGTTGCCGACGTAGGCACAGACTGCTTTGTAGTGGAAATGGGAATAAGTGGCCGCACGGTGAAGGTTCCCATACTAAAAAGCGACGTATTGGGCGTGCGTGAGCCGGTTTTAACACCGCCGCCAAAAGAAGTTGTAGAGTAAAAGTGTAAACTTTTTGTGAGTTTTTACGTACGTAATAGCGAATACGTATGTAATAGTGAAAAGAAAAAGATAGGAGGTTTTGCGTATGTTGCAACTATGTATTATCCTGTTAGTCGTGGGAGTTTTAGCCCTTGCCTTAGAGATTATAATGCCCGGATATGACGGGTTTATAGGTGGCTTAGTGGGTGTAGTAGCTCTTATTGTATCAGCCGTTTTAGCTGTCATGTTTGTACCTGGCGGATGGTGGTTTGTGGGAATAAATGTGACCGTGTTGCTTTTGTGCGGGTACTTCGCCTGGATGTATATCCGCAGAGGTCAACTACACGGCAAAATGGTTTTGTCCGAAGCATTGGCAGAAGATTTGCCCCAGCTAGATTTTGCAAGCTTAGTTGGCAAAGAAGGCAAAACCATTACTTTGCTTCGTCCATCCGGCGATGTAGACTTTAACGGAATGCGTGTACAAGTAACCACAAACGGTCAGATGGTCGAGCGCGGAACTATGGTACGTGTTGTTGAAGCCCAGGCAAACAAAGTTGTTGTCAGTGTTATTAACGGAAACTAAGGAGGAAACATAATGACATTTACATTTTTAGCCAATGCAGCAGATTTTGGAGATTTGACTTTCCCATTCCGCGGAACTACTGTCGCTATAGCAATTGCCATACTAATTTTTATAATTATATTCTTGCGTTTTGTGCCTATTGGGCTGTGGATTTCTGCCGTATCCAGCGGGGCAAAAGTCGGTATTTTCTCGCTAATAGGTATGCGGTTGCGCCGGGTAGCACCATACAAAATTGTGTTACCGCTAATAAAACTTACAAAAGCGGGTATTCCTATACCTATAAGTCAATTGGAGGCCCACTTCTTAGCCGGCGGTCGTGTAGACGCCACTGTTAACGCACTAATCGCTGCCCATCGCGCTAAATTAGACCTTCCTTTCGAGCGTGCCGCCGCAATCGACCTTGCAGGCCGTGATGTATTCGAAGCTGTACGCATGAGCGTAAACCCAAAAGTTATAGAAACTCCGGTAGTTTCCGGTGTGGCAATGAACGGTGTTGAAGTAAAAGTAGTTGCCCGTGTTACGGTACGTACAAATATAGAGCGTCTAATCGGCGGTGCCGGTGAAGCAACAATTATCGCCCGTGTAGGAGAAGGTATCGTTACCACGGTAGGCTCTGCGGAAACACATAGAGACGTACACGAAAACCCGGACCTTATTTCCAAAACCGTTTTGGCAAAAGGCTTGGATGCCGGTACAGCTTACGAAATTCTTTCTATTGATATCGCAGACGTAGACGTAGGACGCAATATTGGTGCGGCACTACAAATAGACCAAGCAGAAGCGGATAAAAAAGTGGCGGAAGCAAAAGCAGAAGAGCGTCGCTCTTTAGCCGTAGCGGAAGAACAAGAAATGCGTGCAAAAGTACAGGAAATGCGTGCAAAAGTAGTAGCATCCGAAGCAGAAGTTCCTCTGGCATTGGCAGAAGCATTGCGCAAAGGACACATGGGCTTTATGGATTATATAAACTTGCAAAACAAACAAGCCGATACAAAAATGCGTGAAAACATTGGCGGCATGGAAATTGAAATGTCTGCCAAGCCGGTAACGAAGTAAGGCTTAAAATAACCGCAACTCTAAGTTGCTATACCTCAGGAGGAGAAATGAAAAACAAGAATTACGAAGCACCAAAGCGTCTTGCACTGGCAATGGCGCTACTCATGACAGTAATGGTATTGCCCTCTCAAATTGTTTGGGGATTTGGCTGACCACCTAGCCCACAGGAATCGTGTATTCCGGAAAGCGAACCGCAGTCACCGGCCCCATGGTCACCACGTCCCAGGCAGCCTGTAGAAGATACTGCCGAACCTGAAGAGTATGAAGAATACTATGAGGACTATCAGGACGAATATTACGACGATGAACATTACGACTATTTAGACACAACGCCTGTTGAAGAAGAGCAAGAGGAGATTGCACCTCCTCCTGCACCAGAGCCACGGCTTTCCATACCGCCCCCTTCTGCTGCAGAGCCACCTCAAGTACCAACTCCACAACCCCCTGCTTTAGCTCAAATCCTGCGCCTTGTTATTGGCAGCACATCATTTACTCATAATGGGGAATTAGTGGACAGCGAAGTTGCACCTTTTATGGATGTAACCTACAACCGTACAATGGTTCCGTTGCGTATAATCGCAGAAGCCTTGGGCGCAGAGGTACGCTTCGACAGAGTAACCCGTGTGGTGTATATCACTCAAAATGGTCATGAATTTTCTTTGGGAATTGATGTACCCCTACCCGACGATATGGGTGTGGCGGTTATAATAGATGGTCATACTTTTGTTCCTGCAAGGTATGTATCAGAAGTGCTTGGCGCAACTGTCAGATGGGACAGAGAAAACCAAGCCGTATATGTTTATAGATAAATTTCTAAATGGGATTGTCCTGTAAAATAAGAAAACGGTATTTACCCTAAAGCGACTACCGATGATTGATTTCGGAGCTGAAGGGAAATACTGTTTTCAAAGTTTATGCGACAGCCCATTTTTCTTTTTACATATCTTGATTTTATTTCTCATACGTGGCACTATAGTGTATAGTCAAAACACTAATTTACGAAGGGGGTTTAAAATGAAAATTGGAACAATAAAGGAAATCAAGCATCACGAATACCGTGTGGGCTTGACACCCGGCAATGTTAAAGATTATGCAAATAATGGCCATGAAGTCTATGTACAATCAGGAGCTGGGCTAGGTTCATCTTTAACAGATGAGGAATATGCCACCGCCGGTGCAACTATTTTAAGCACTGCGGAAGAGATATGGGCCGTCTGCGACATGATTGTTAAGGTAAAAGAACCACTTGCCGCCGAGTACCCATTAATGCGGGAAAGCCAGATTATCTACACATACTTGCATCTAGCAGCAGATAAGCCCCTTACAGATGCATTATTGGCGAAAAAATGCAAAGCCGTGGCATATGAAACCATCCGGGATACGGAAGGCGGGCTGCCACTGCTTAAACCAATGAGCGAAGTTGCGGGTAAACTTAGTGTTCAAACCGGCGTACGGTGCCTAGAGAAGCCAATGGGTGGGCGCGGGGTACTTTTAGGCGGCACTGTTGGCGTTAAAAAAGGCGACTGCGTAATTATCGGCGGCGGAGTGGTTGGCACAGCGGCACTTAAAATGGCAGTTGGCTTGGGCGCAAACGTAACCGTGTTGGACAACAACCTAGAGCGTCTTGCCTATTTAGACGATTTGTATGCAAATCAAATTCAAACCCTGTATTCGACCCCGGCGGCTGTAGAGGCGGCGGTAAAAAATGCCGACTTGGTAATTGGGGCAGTCCTTGTACCCGGAGCCGCTGCGCCCAAACTTATTAAACGGGAATATCTAAAACATATGCGCCCCGGTTCCGTTATTGTAGATGTTGCCGTAGACCAGGGTGGATGCTGCGAAACCACACGCCCAACCTATCACGACCAGCCGACATTTGTAGTAGATGGCGTAATTCACTACTGCGTTGCCAATATGCCGGGTGCGGTTAGTCAAACATCTACCTATGCCCTTACAAATGCCACTTTAAACTATGGTATAAAAATTGCAAATATGGGGCTTGAAAAAGCAATTACCGCAGACGGCGGATTAAAATTGGGAGTAAACTGCTATCAAGGGTATCTTACCTGCGAAGAAGTGGCACATGATTTCGGGATGGAATATACAAATATAGATAGTTTGCTTAAGCACTCATGACTGCAAAAAAACGATACGATTTAACCGAAGGGCCTATTTTAAATAAACTGATAACACTGTCTTTGCCAATTATGGCCACATCCCTTATGCAAATGGCTCATAATATGACAAACATGTTTTGGCTTGGCAGGCTTGGGCGGGAGTATGTAGCTGCCGCCGGGCTTGCCGGCCAGTTTTTATGGCTTTCCATGGCTTTTATGCTTATGTGCCGCATAGGAGCCGAAATTGGTGTATCGCAAAATATAGGACAAGGCAAGCCGGACGAGGCAAAAAAATATGCCCAAAACGGGTTTATGCTGGCTATTTTCATTGGTATTGTATTTGCCGCAGTGGTCATTATTGCCCGCAGTTATCTTATAAGATTTTTTAATATGGACGACCCATATGTTGTGGACATTGCCAAACAATATTTATCTGTAGTAGCACTATCGCTGCCATTTACATTTGCCCACTTTGTTATTACAGGTGTATATGGCGGCTATGGCAATACAAAAATCCCCTTTTACATTAACTCCTTTGCACTTGCCCTAAATATCATATTAAGCCCCATTTTGATATTTGTGCTGGGTTTTGGGATATATGGTGCCGCAATAAGTATGATTGCCGCCAATGCCGCTAATTTCTGCCTAAAATTATGGGCAATGAAAATTTACAAAGACCGCCCATTTGAGCAATATACAATTTTTATTAAAGTGGCCTGGGACAAAATAATGCAAATTTTACGGTGGGGCGTACCAGTAGCCGTAGAATCATTCCTATTTACCACATTGTTTATGGTGGTGTCCCGCCTTATTGCCTCCGAATTTGGTGTAGGGGCAGTGGCAGCCCATAATGTAGCAATGAATATAGAGTCTTTGGCTTTTATGGCTGCCGGTGGTTTTGCCAGTGCTATAACTGCTTTCATAGGGCAAAATTTTGGAGCAAAAAAGTGGGGCCGAATGCGCTCTACATATCGTGTGGCAATATTCGTTATGGCTGTTTATGGAGTAATTGTAACCGCAGTCTTATTCTCCTTTGCAACGCCCCTTATCTCTATTTTCTTAGACGACCCAACAGACATTATAATTGGCCGCGATTATCTGCGTATAATCGGCCTGGCTCAATTTCTCTTTTGTATGGAAGGCGTAGCAACGGGTTCATTCCGTGGGCAGGGTCTAACATACAAGCCCACCATTGTAAGCGTAAGTAGTAATGTATTGCGGGTTATTGTAGCATATGTACTTGCGGCTACAGCCCTTGGCATAAACGGCGTATGGATTGGCATAGCCCTAGCCATGACCTTTAGAAGCGTGTGGATGCTTATATGGCATTGGATAAACGCAAGAAGAGCACCAAAGGCAGATGAATCACTTGTTTTATAAATCGTCTATCACTTTCCCGCTATAATCTTTACCCCATCGATATCATAAACAAAAAGCTCTTCCGGTATAATATACCCTTCTATTTCTTCGCCGCGGTTAGGTAAGGACGCAATAGACAAATCGCCAACTAGGGGCGTATAGTTTACCGCCCGCCCTTCATGCAAATCTTTTATTGCCGACGCCGCTTTTATAAAATCCACAACTTCCACTATAGGCTTATTATGGCCTGGGTGAATAGTTTTAAGATTAGGGAGTTTCGTGAGCTTTTCCATGGAATTAGCATAGTGCGCCAGGCAGCTGTCCCCGTAAAAAGTCCCCTGATAGTGGGCGTAAAGGTGCCCAGGGTAATAAGTATCCCCAGTAAAAAGTGCGCCTGCGGCTTTGTCATACAGTACAATGCTGTCCGGGGAATGCCCCGGCGTGTAAATTACACAAATTTCACGCCCTCCTAAGTCTATTACGTAACCATCTTTTACGGGCAAAGGGTTTGACGGCAGTATGGTATATGCCCCCGGGTCAAAGTCGCCCATAAAGCCCGGCTCAAACAACTCCGGCTTTGAATGGGGCGCAAGTTCCGCCGCCGAATACCCACGCCTTAGCCTATCAATAGCCGCAGCATGATTACACATCAGCACATGGTTGAAGCGATGGTTATCCCCAACATGGTCAAAATGCACATGAGAATTTATAACAATAAGTTCCCCACTCCACAGCTGAGCTACAACTTCAGCAATGTTGCCAATCCCTGCACCGGTGTCTAAAAGCAAGGCAGATTTTTGTCCAATTATCAAATACGAAATTACTTCTTGAAAATGGTGCGGCTCTATAATGGCAAAAATATTGCCCGGCAGTTGACGGACTTCAAACCATAGCTTAGTGCACATGTAAACTTCAACCTTTCGCAATTATTGTTAGTACGTATTATATCTGATATACTTTTACTATTGAAGTGAAAATTGTATACGCAGGAGGTCTATTATGGCAATCGGAACAACGGAGAAAGACATCAATGCTATTCCGGGAGAAAGATGGTTTCCCACAGAGACAAGCTTTGTAGATGACATGAAGTTGTATTGGGGAGATTGGGGTGTATCTTCCGAGGTTAACGAACTAAAAGCGGTATTGATGCGCCGCCCGGGCAAAGAAGTAGAAAATTTTGACCATGAAAAGGTTCGTTTCAGAGAGCCAATTAACGTTGACAAATTTCGTGAAGAACATGATACCTTAGCACAAATATACCGTGACCACGGTGTAGAGGTATACTATGTAGAGGATATGAGAGAAGATAGACCTAATGCGGTATTTGTGCGCGACCTTGTACTTATGACGCCAGAAGGTGCAATTATAACAAGGCCGGCAATGGCAGAGCGCAGGGGCGAAGAAAGATATGTAGCTCAAACACTTGCAAAGATAGGGGTACCAATTATAAAAACTATTTGCGGCGACGGATATTTTGAAGGCGCAAACGCAATGTGGGTAGACAGGAAAACCTGCATACTCGCCACAGGCTCCAGAACAAACAGAAGTGCCTACGACCAAGTGGCACATGAACTTACAAAAATGGGCGTTACAGAAATAATTCCCATGCAAATACCATACGGCCATGCTCATATAGACGGGCTTTTGAACATTGCAAGCCATGATACCGTAATGGTTCACTCGCCACAAGTCCCCTACGATGTGTGTGATGCCCTTAAACGTAAAGGATATAAAATTTTAGAAACACCTTCACAAATAGAAGCAAAAAAGACTCTGGGTGTAAACTTTGTTGCTATAAAACCCGGGCTTGTAGTACAACCGGACGGAAACCCACGATGCAGGGAAGAACTCGAGAAAAACGGCATAAAGGTTATCCCGGTAGATGTTTCCGAAATACTAAAAGGATGGGGAGCGGTTCACTGCGTTACTGTATTCCTAAAAAGAGAAGAGTAAGATAAAACATATGAAAGGGGTTGCCTCAAATGAGACAACCCCTTTTTATCTATTCATTAAGCCCAAGCTTATCTGTGTAGTATTCGTAAAGGTAATCTACAAACCCTTCCGCAAGCAAACGTTCAAGCACTGCATTAAATTCTGCCAATAATTCTAAATCATCTAAGTGGAATGCCAGGCCAAATTGCTCGGGGCCAAAGAATGTATGGTCATAAAAGAATCTTAAAGTATCAGGATGTTGAGCCACAAATCCTCTGGCAACAGGTGCGTCAACAACAACGGCATCAACACTGCCGCTTACAAGGTCTAAAACGGCGGTTACAGGTTGGTTATGACGGGCAATTTCCTGGAAGGTAACAACACCGTCATCTTGACCATCGGTTATTGCAATATCGGCGGTGGTTCCAAATTGTACGCCAACAATCATATTTTCTAGGTCTGCAACGGAATGGAAGTTACTGTCTTGCCGCACAACTACAAACTGCCCTGTTGTAAAGTACGGGATAGAGAAGTTAACATTCTCTGCTCTGTCTGGGCGAATTGTCATACCTGCGGCAATAAAGTCAATTTCTCTGCTTTGAAGTGCAGCAATTAATCCTACAAACTCTTGGTTTTGAATAACAACATCAACATCCAGCTCCTGGGCAATTCTGTAAACCAAGGAAACGTCGATACCTGCATATTGCCCGATAACGCCTTGGCCCTCATCCGCTATAAACTCAAATGGCAGAAAGCCTGCGCTTGTTCCCATAACTAAAGTGCGGCGACCGGAGTCTGTACCGGAATCTGCACCAGACTCTGTGTCATTGTTACAAGCGGCAAAAGATAAAAGTGCAAGTGCCAAAACTGCTAATAAGATAAATTTTTTCATGATAATCTCCTCCAAATTTTGTTTAATATAATATTTTGTGTAAAAATGCTTTTGTTCTTTCGTGTTTCGGGTTTTCAAAAAACTCTGTGGGTGGGGCCTGTTCAACAATAACACCTTCGTCCATAAACAATACCCGCGATCCCACTTCTTTTGCAAAGCCCATTTCGTGGGTAACAACTACCATTGTCATACCCTCTGTTGCTAAGTCCTTCATAACCACAAGTACTTCGCCTACCATCTCTGGGTCTAAGGCAGATGTAGGCTCGTCAAAAAGGATAACGTCCGGCTCCATAGCCAAAGTGCGTGCAATTGCCACACGCTGTTTTTGACCACCAGATAGCTTGCTTGGGTAAACTTGCTCTTTGTCCGCAAGGCCTACTTTATCAAGCAGCTTACGTGCTTGGGTATCGGCTTCTTCTTGGGATGTGCCTTTAATTTTCCTTGGCCCTATAGTAATGTTTTCTATTACTGTCAAATGAGGAAACAGGTGGAATTGCTGAAAAACCATCCCCATCTTCTGCCTTACGTGGTTTATATTGGTGCCCTTAGCCATAATATTTTGACCGTTAAATATTATTTCGCCCTTTTCCGGGGTTTCTAGCATATTTAACGACCGCAAAAAGGTAGATTTACCCGAGCCGGACGGCCCAATGATAACAACCTTTTCGCCTTTGCGGATCTCCTCGCTTATTCCACGCAGGACATGAAGATCACCAAAACTAACATGTAAATCCTTAACGCTTATCACGAGTGACCACCTCCTTTACATATGTGAAACTTATCTTCCTGTAAACTTTGCACGTCTTTTCTTTAACACTGGGGTATCCATATCCCCTGCACGCAGCTTTCTCTCTAAAATGCCGAGCAACATGGTTAAAATAGAAATGAGTGTCAAATACATAATGCCGGATACAAAAATTGGCATAAGGTCGAATGTACGGGTTACAATCTGTTGGGCTACTCTGGTTAGGTCCATTACCCCTACAAAGCCCACGATAGCCGTTTCTTTAATAAGCACAATAAACTCGTTAACAAATGTTGGGATTATATTTTTTACGGCTTGCGGCAAGATTATGTACCGCATTGTTTGAGCCCGGGTAAACCCCAAAGAAAGTCCGGCCTCCCGTTGCCCTTTATCAATGGACATTATCCCAGCACGTATAATTTCTGCTACATAGGCGCCGCTGTTTATTCCAAGTGCTACAATACCAATCCACAAGCCCGCCCCTCTTACTCCGGCGAAAATTGTGCCACTAACAATTAGTAATTGAGTTACAGATGGTGTACCACGAATTATCGCTAAGTACAAAAACGCTATAAATCGCAAAATTTTCTTTGGTATCCCCCAAAGACCTTTGATATCGTTGAGCTTACAGGAAACAATAATACTGCCAATTAAAAGCCCGAGTAAAACTGCCCCAAGGGATATTCTAATTGTCAACCACATACCCCTAACCAGCATTTGCCATCTGCCATACAGCAACGCTAGTTCAAGCGATCGTACAACACCTCCTGTTATGAAGCCACTAAATAAAAAATTGTCAAGCATTTATAGCCCACCTTCGAAGTGATAAATATTCACCCAAAATTGCAATTACTGAATAATTATACGCTTGATTTTTATTTTGTCAATAGGCATAGAATAAATATTCATGAAAACAAAGAAAGTCCATCACAACTATTTTTTATCATTTGACTTACTACACCTTCGCAAATATAATTATTGTAATAGACATCTTGCATAGCTGTAATTTCTACTCGCATGTTGCTTCGCAGAAATTTAAAAGTTAAGCAAGAAGTCTTATATGTAATATAGATTAGAAGGGAAAAGACCTATGAGAAAAATAATTATTGTTGGCGCAGCAGGACGAGATTTTCACAATTTCAACACGTTTTACCGCAACAACTCTGCCTATCAAGTTGTAGCTTTTACCGCTGCACAAATCCCGGATATCGCCGACCGTAAATACCCGGCAGCACTAGCCGGTAATTTATATCCCAACGGAATCCCCATTTACCCCCAAGAGGAACTGGAGAACCTGATAAAAGAACTGAGCGCAGACGAATGTGTGTTTTCCTATAGCGATGTATCTTACGAAACAGTAATGAGCATAAGTGCAAAGGTAAACGCCGCCGGTGCAGACTTTATCCTTTTAGGCTACAAAAACACAATGCTAAAAAGTACAAAACCTGTAATTGCCATTGGAGCAATACGCACTGGCTGCGGCAAAAGCCAAACAACATGCCGCATTGCAGAAATTTTGATAAACAACGGCCTTAAAGTTATTGCCGTGCGTCATCCAATGCCATATGGCGACCTTGTGGCCCAAAAAGTACAGCGTTTTGCCAAACTGGAAGACCTTGATACCCATAAATGCACAATAGAAGAACGTGAAGAATACGAGCCACATATCATACGGGGTAACGTAATTTATGCAGGGGTAGACTACGAGGCTATACTTCGTGCGGCGGAAAATGACCCTGACGGCTGTGACGTAATTTTATGGGACGGCGGAAATAACGACTTTCCTTTTTACAAGCCGGACCTTATGGTTACAGTGGTAGACCCACACAGACCCGGGCACGAATTATCCTATTACCCCGGCGAAGTAACACTTCGCATTGCCGACGTTGTTGTAATAAATAAAATTGACAGCGCAGATTTTAACAATATACAAACTGTTAGAGAAAACATAGAAAAAGTAAACCCTAAAGCTATTGTTATAGATGCTGCATCGCCCCTTACTGTAAGCAACCCTGAAGCCATACGTGGCAAGCGGGTACTTGTAGTAGAAGACGGCCCCACCCTTACCCACGGGGACATGACAATTGGTGCCGGTGTTGTAGCGGCCCGCCGTTTTGGTGCGGCAGAAATAATTGACCCGCGCGAATATGCTGTGGGCAAATTGGCTGAAACTTATCACCAATACCCAAGTATAGGAAAACTGCTACCTGCCATGGGCTATGGCGACGAGCAAATTAGTGACCTTTCCTCAACCATTGAAAAAGTTGACTGCGATTCTGTAGTTATAGCCACGCCAATTGACTTGGGGCGGATAATAAAAATAAACAAGCCCCATACCAGAGTGGAATACAGCTTGCAAGAAATCGGACGCCCAGATATGGAAGAGGTTTTAGATAGTTTCATTAAAAAGATTAAGAATTAGCAGTTATCGAAGGAGCGAGTATCATGGAGAAAAAACCGATAATCTTTAGCGGCATTCAGGCAACGGGCATACCAACCCTTGGTAGCTTTCTTGGTGCAATTAAACATTGGGAGCGGTTGAGCACAGACTATAACTGCCTATACTGCGTTGTAGATTTGCATTCTATTACAGTAAGGCAAGACCCCGAGGCTTTGCGCAATTATTCCCGTCATATGCTTGCATGGCTTATAGCTCTTGGCCTTGACCCTGCAAAAAACACATTGTATTTTCAATCCCAGGTTCCCGCCCATGCAGAACTCTCTTGGATTTTAAACTGCTTCACATATGTAGGCGAGCTTAACCGCATGACACAGTTCAAAGATAAATCTGCAAAAAACGCAGAAAATATCAATGCGGGGCTATACACATACCCAGTGCTTATGGCGGCAGATATCTTGCTGTTCCAGGCAAACCTGGTTCCTGTTGGCGAGGATCAGAAGCAGCACTTAGAACTTGCCCGGGATGTGGCGGGGCGTTTTAACAATATTTATGGCGATATTCTTACTATACCGGAACCATTTATTGCCCCTGTCGGCGCACGTATTATGGGGCTGCAAACCCCAGAGAACAAAATGTCAAAATCTGACGAAAACGAAAACGATATCATTTTCCTTTCCGACGAACCAAACGTTATTATAAAAAAATTCAAACGTGCCGTTACAGATTCGGACAATACGATTAAAGTTGCACCGGAAAAGCCCGGCATAACTAACTTACTAACAATTTACTCCTGCATTACAGGAAAAACCTTAAAAGAAAGCGAAGCGGACTTCGAGGGTAAAATGTACGGGCACCTTAAAACTACCGTTGGCGAAGTAGTTGTAGAAATGCTGAAACCATACCAGGAAGAACAAGCCCGCCTTGTTGCAGACACCGCATATTTGGATAAAATTGCAACAGATGGTGCGGCAAAAGCAGCAGGAATGGCTGCCGACACCCTGGCAAAGGTTAAGAAAGCAGTCGGGTTTGTGATATCATAGTCCAGTGCAACAGGCTGCTTTGCGGGCCAACTGCTAACCAGGGCCGGAGGCAACTAAATAGTGACATTAAAAAAGCTGGTGCAATTTTCTAATCACCAGCCTTTTTGTTCCCATTGGAACAGTTTGATAAGTAGAAATTAAAAATGCATGAAAATTATCAATTAAACGCAAAAACAATTAAACTATATGTCAAATCTGTAAAAATTTCTTAAAAACGGTGCAATATCACCTATAATCGCATTTGCATAAAAAACATCACAATATTAAACTATCTTTAGCACTCAATAGTGGCGAGTGCTAATAACAACAAACCAAGGAGGTTCCCAATGAAGCTAAATCCATTATGCGATCGCGTAGTGCTAAGGCAACTAGAAGCAGAAGAAACCACAAAATCAGGCATTGTACTACCCGGCACAGCACAAGAAAAGCCACAACAGGCAGAAGTAGTAGCCGTAGGCCCTGGCGGCGTTGTAGACGGCAAAGAAATTAAAATGGAAGTAAAACCCGGCGACAAAGTAATTTATTCTAAATACGCAGGCACAGAAGTAAAATTAGAAGATAATGAGTTTATTATCGTTAAACAAAATGATATTTTGGCGATAGTTGAATAGGAGGCTGAACACAGATGGCAAAGCAAATTAAGTACGCCACAGAGGCGCGTACAGTTCTTGAAGCCGGCGTAAACAAACTGGCAGATACCGTAAATATTACCTTAGGCCCAAAAGGCCGCAACGTGGTACTTGACAAAAAATACGGCACACCACAAATCATTAACGACGGCGTTACTATCGCCAAGGAAATAGAATTAGAATGCCCGTTTGAAAACATGGGTGCGCAACTTGTTAAAGAAGTGGCAACAAAAACCAACGATGTTGCCGGTGACGGTACAACAACCGCAATCGTGCTTGCACAAGCTATGGTGCGTGAAGGTCTTAAAAATATTGCCGCAGGCGCAAACCCAATTATTCTTAGGGGCGGTATGCAAAAAGCTACCGACGCTGCTGTAGAAGCCATCCAAGGCATGAGCCAAAAAGTAGACGGCAAAAATCACATTGCCAAAGTTGCGGCAATTTCCGCAGCAAGCAATGAGGTTGGCGAAATGATTGCCGATGCAATGGACAAAGTTTCCAGCGACGGCGTTATTACAGTAGAAGAAAGCAAAACCATGTACACCGAGCTTGAACTTGTAGAAGGTATGCAATTCGACCGCGGTTATCTATCCGCTTACATGTGTACAGATATGGAAAAAATGGTTGCACACCTAGACAACCCGTATATCCTTATCACCGACAAAAAAATATCTTCAATACAAGAGATTCTGCCAATTCTTGAACAAATTGTACAAACAGGCCGTAAACTTCTTATTATTGCAGAAGATGTTGAAGGTGAAGCCCTTACAACCCTAGTGTTGAACAAATTGCGCGGCACATTCCACGTTGCTGCGGTAAAAGCACCGGGCTTCGGCGACAGACGCAAAGCAATGCTTGAAGATATCGCTACCCTAACAGGCGGTACCGTTATATCATCTGAACTTGGCCTTGAACTAAAAGAAGCAACACTAGATTCTTTGGGTACTGCCAATGCAGTTCAAATAGACAAAGAAAACACCATCATCATTGATGGCGCAGGTGACAAAGCCGCAATTAGTGCCCGTGTTGCTCAAATTAAGTCTCAAATCGAAGAAACAACTTCCGAGTTTGATAAAGAAAAATTACAAGAGCGTTTGGCAAAATTGGCGGGCGGCGTAGCAGTTATCAAAGTTGGTGCTCCAACAGAAACCGAACTTAAAGAGAAAAAACTCCGCATGGAAGATGCTCTTGCAGCAACCCGGGCAGCAGTAGAAGAAGGTATTATCAGTGGCGGCGGAAGCGCATATATCCATGCACTTGCCAAAGTTAAAGGTGTAATGGACGGCCTTACAGGCGACGAAAAAACGGGTGCTCAAATCGTATTAAAAGCGTTAGAATCACCTATCCGCCAAATTGCGTTTAATGCCGGCCTTGAAGGCGCAGTAATAGTAGAAGCGTTGAAAGCGAAAGAAAAAGGAGTAGGCTTTGATGTGCTGACCGAAACTTTCGTAAACATGGTTGACGCAGGTATTATCGACCCAACAAAAGTAACACGTACAGCATTGCAAAACGCTACCAGCGTAGCATCTACACTGCTTACAACCGAAGCTGTTGTTGCAGACATTAAAGAACCGGAACCACCAATGCCTCCAGGCGGCGGTATGGGAATGATGTAATTTAGTTAAGATAAACAAACGTGTAATAAGCCCGAAAACGGTATTTGCCCTTTTGCTCCAGATCGATGATTGCCTTCCGGCACTAATCGATAGTCGCACAGGGTAAATACCGTTTTTTACTTTTACGAAGGTTGTTGCATGCTATACAATCACACGCCCATTTGTTACAATGTGCTACAAATGAAAGTGGGCAGCAAAACATAATTTTGACTGGCAACGTCCGCTAAAGGCACCTTTAATCTTTGCGATATGCCTTAAGACAAATATATGAGCAATGTAACAGACATACGGATTATAAAAAACGGAGGAATCTGCATTGCGATACGCTTACGCAACTTTTCTTATGCGTGGGGACGGGTACTTGCCGGGGGCATTAGTACTTGCCTACGCACTGAAAATGCAAACTAAATATGACTGCATATGCCTTATAACCCCAGATGTATCGCCCAGAGCGCGGCATGCCTTAGGCCTGGTATATAACAAATTAATTTTAATCGACGAACTGCGTATTAAAAGCGGTGTTGGTACAGGAAGAAGCGACCGCAATCTGCTAATGACAAGGCTTGAAGCATTGCGCCTTGGGCAAAATGGCGGCCTTGGAGAAGAATACGACAAGATAATACTACTTGACGCAGACGTTTTACCCATTGGCAATTACGACGAGCTGTTTTTCCTGCCGGCACCGGCGGGAATTATTATGGAAAGCAAAAATGAAAGTTATAGCCATGCATCAGCCGCTTCCGATACATGGAGTTGGCATAGCCACTACGGGCCTACTTGCCCCCATGGTGAAAAAATACCAAAAAATATAACCGACCGTGTGGCTTACGACCCGTCAAATATGGGCGTAAATGCAGGGCTGTGGGTTTTACAGCCATCAAAAACAGAATACGACAATTTTATTGACGCATTACACACACCGGAATTTGCGGCTTTGATAAAAAACTTCCCATGGCCCGAAATGCAACTGGCTACATTATTATGGTCCGGCAGGTGGACTAACATTGATATTCGCTACTGCTCTATTGGCGGGTATCCGCGTTTGGATATACTAAACGGCACTCATTTTGCCGGACTAAAGCCCTGGCAAATTAACAGCCGCTCTGCCAAGCATTATGCCAAGTACCCGGATTTTATACTGTGGCGGCAGTATTTTACAGCCTTGTACTGGAGTACGCCGGACTTACATGAATATCCTATGCTTAAAAGATTATGTAAATTTTGCAATTCGGTTTGTTGATGCACTAGCCCTCCGAAAACGCAATCACCCTTTTGCTCCGAATCGCTAATAGTCGCACAGGGTAAATACGTTTTCTTTGTCCACAAATTATCACATTATCCACATCATTGTCCGCAAAACCTCGTAGAAACATTCCGACTTATAGGTGACAACACAATCATTTTTCTTTGTAACTCCGGGGAAATAGGACGCACTTTCAGCATGGGCATGGTCTCTGTAGTAAAACTCTACATCAAAACTACTTGGCAGTTTAACAAGGGCGGCCTTTAAGTCCTGAGTTAACGCCTTTTCGGAAAGTACTTCGATATTTTTTATTACATCCTCCGGGGAGTAATTTATTGTCATGCCGCCTATTCCATCCTTGACAGGGCACACAACAAGCTTGGGATGCAAATATTTAAAATCGTCACATAGCATCTTGTCACCGCTAAGAAAAACAGAAGGCACCCCTTCAAGTGCGCAAGCGTAACTGTAAACTAAAAATTCACTTGCTACAACGCCATTAATTTTTACATAATTACAGCGCATGGACCTTATATGCGACATTGGGTTACCTGTTCTGCCAGCAGATGAATGATAACCAATAAACATGGCGGCATCATATGTTTTGTCTACACCATCAACCATATTATATGGGTGCCCAGTATAGCCCCGCAGCAAAGTAACCCCAGATGGCATTTGCATTGGGTCTATATTGATGCCGGCACCATGGGCATCTTTTATTGTTATCTGTGTAGCTCCAGCATTTTTTGCCCCTCGAATACATGCCAAAACTTCATTTGTCATTTGCCTTGCATGGGGAGGGTAAGAACCGTGCGACGAATAAGTTTCATTCCATACGGTTGTGGTCGCTATTCCTTCAATATCGGCACTTATAAATATTTTCATTATGCATCTTCTCCTTTAAATTGCTTGATTCCGGTTACGAAAATATTACCAGTATCAAAAATGCTAACCCTGCAACCCCAAATATTTTCTGCCATAAACCATATTTGGGAAGCTGTATGCCGGAAACCATTAACATACCTACAATAAAGAACATAACCGCTGCCACCCATGTAAATATGCCGTACATTACAACGCACCAAATCACAATAGTAACAATGGACATAGCACCAGGTACAGGCAAGCCTGTAAACACTGTCCCGGCCCCTACAAGGTTATAATTGGCTAACCGCCACAACCCGCACATGCAGTAAAATACAAGTGCAGCAATTACTATTGGGCTATTGTCCAACAGGTCAAAAACCATCCAAATGGGCATGATAACGCAAGTGAAAAAATCCACCAATGTGTCAAGATGCTTACCAAACTCCGACTGCTGATTAAGTTTTGTGGCAACATACCCATCTAAAAGATCCATTACACCTGCAAAAAACAAACAGATAATTGCCATTCTCAAATCCCGCTGTGTTAGAAAAAAGGCCGCAAATATGCCAAATACTAACCCCAAAGTGGTTATGAGATTGGGAATGTTTAAATGCTTAAGCACCGGAGAAATTCTTTCTAATTTCATATTTGCCCCCTTTTAACCTAAAGGTCCGCCAATGGATACTTTTGTTTCGTAGCCTTGGACAGTACGCAGTGTCAATTCCTGATTAGGCACAAAAAGGCCTCTTTTAATGAACATAAGCACAAGGGAACCGCCTGGCTTAAAGTAACTTGCAACTTGGCCGCGCTTCACTTCCTGTCCTTCTTTAAAGCAATGGACAATACTTCCTACAAAAGTTGCCCCAACTTCTACAAGCACCACGTCGCCAAAATTTTCTGTAGAAAAGTTGATTATCGCCCGCTTATTACGGCAGTATAACTTAACTACACGGTTTAATGCCAATGGGCTTACAGAATATAAATCACCCTTTATCATTCTTGTACCTGTAACCACACCGTTATCGAAAAAGTGCATACGATGGTAGTTTGCCGGGGTTAGACGAATACTAACCATTGTACCGCCCTCATATTCTTTTGCAAGGGCACTGTCGTTAAAAAGCTCTGTCAAAGAAAAGCTTGCACCCTTTGCCGCAACTACTTGATCCGGCTTAATTTCCGGGAACACAGAAACTAGACCTTCACATGGGGAGCCCAATGAACTTTGTTCTTCTGGAAACAACACATTTTCTTTTTCCCTAGAGAAAAATTGTGCAAAGTTTTTATACTTTCCGTTACAGCCTTCCATGTCCACGTTATATTTTTCTATAAACTTAGGTATCACCCTGGCAGACATGGGAGTACAACAATATAAGCCGTACAAGCGGCTTACAGCCTTGCGCTTTACCAGCCATAACAGTGAAGCCCCCCCCACCGGGTTTTCGTAAATAAGGCGCATCCATCTTTCCGGGCAAATACGCTCCTGCTCCAAGTTGCCCTCGTTATAAATCCATATTTGCTGCTTGCGTTTAGAACGCTTTCGCATGGATAACTTGCGCTTTGGCAACTTTGGAAGTTTATGTCTTAATTGAACTCGGCTCATATTTCATCTCCCGGATATGTACTTAATAGTAAATTAGCCATTAAACAATAGTGCTACTATTATTCAACACTTCGTAATACTTTTTTAACATTATACAGTTTTATAACCCAAATGCCAAGCTATAGTCAATTTGAATTGTTGGCTTAATAAGATAATTATGGTACAGTCTCTTATGCTTATATCTTCAGAGGTGATTCCCATGGATAAAAACCGTCGTTTGCTATTTTACATAGTGGTATCGTTTTTTTGGTTTTCTTTATATGCATATGTACCATATGTCACACCTTATGCAGATTATTTGGGCACAAGTATGCGCCTTATGGGGCTTATAGCCGGCGCATACGGGCTTACACAAATGATAATTCGCTTTCCCCTTGGGATTTTATCCGACAAGCTGCGCAAACGCAAAATTTTTATTCAGTTAGGAGTTGGATTTGCCGCACTTAGCGGTTTTTTGGCATTCGTTTTCCCAAGCCCTATTATGCTATTAATCATGCGCAGCCTTGGTGGTGTTGCCGCCAGTGCATGGGTTACCTTTACCGTTTTAGGGGCAAGTTATTATAAGGCAGATGAATCTACAAAAGTAATGGGACATATGAGCGCCACAAACGCATTTGGGCGAATGATCGCCCTTTTGACAGGGGGGCTTATTGCGCAACTATTGGGGATCCCTTACGCTTTTTTGCTTGGGGGTATCGCCGGGGTTATTGGGCTAATACTTAGCTTTGGCATTATAGAAAACCGCCCTGATGGAAATTGCGAAAGCAATTTCCTAGCGGAAGAAAAGCCCCCTGACTTGGCTGCCTTATTTGAAGTGGCGCGGAATAAACAGCTGCTCTTTTGCTCAATTTTAGGTATCTTAGCTATGTATATCAGTTTTGCTACTACATTTGGCTTTACTCCCCTGGCAGCAGCCCAAATGGAGGCATCGCAATTTCAACTTGGAATGCTTGGCGTGCTTTCTACAGCCCCTGCAATTTTCATTTCTCCGTTAGCAGGGACAATAATGCCAAAAAAACTGGGGGCTTCCGCCACACTTGTAATCGGCTTTATGGTTGCAGGAGCAGGGAGTGCATTGGTGGCAGTCAGCGGGTCACTTAGCATGTTATTTGCCGTGCAAATTGCCGCAAGCCTTGGGGGTGCCATTGTTAACACGTTGCTTTTGGGTTTGTGTATTCGGGATATCTCCGGAGAAAAACGGGCAACTGCCATGGGCTTTTTCCAGGCCGTTTATGGGTTGGGGATGTTCCTTGGGCCTTTTGTCACAGGGCATATAAGTCACGGGTTTGGACTTATGGCAGCATTTGTATTCACAGGGATAATCGGGTTAGCCGGTGCAATTTTGTCAATCATTTTCGGGAGGCGTACCTGGCGAGTATAAATACGTATTAACTCACATAAACCTGGCGATAATCTAAGGAACATTAAATCCAAGGGGTGTCGCTTTTATTATGAAAAAAACTTTTCTTCTTTTATTGTTATTTATGCTTATGCTATCCGCCTGTATGATAGACACTCCTGCGCCTATTACCGGCACGCCACGCAGCCGATCATTGGAAATATCCCCTATCGAAAGAGCTACAGTTGAACCTGCTTATGAAAATGAAAACATACCTATACAAGTAGCGGTATTATACCAAACAGGAAACGCCCCCCGTGGGGTATACGAGCCATCGGAAGGCATTTACTTAGCGGCTTGGCTTGCGCCTCACACATCTAAGCGCAACTTTATACAACAATCAGGTAAAAGCCATGCGGTTTTTGTACACGAAATGCACCTGGATGATGAAGTTCCCATAACCTGGATTTTGCAATGCATAGCTGCACTTGCAACTCCTTTATTTGTGGTTCGCCCACCCCTTGAAGAAGATTGCGAAATACCAATTGGCGATAAAATATCATACCTCGCCCAAAGGCTTGGCACATTCCAGCTTCCAATGTTCGTGGCGTTTTACCCACCTGGGCACGAAATGGCACCCCGGGAATATTACATCATGTTTAGGTATGCCCGGGCCCTATTTATGGCACATGCGCCGCAAGTTACATTTGTGTGGGTTGCCCCCGGTGTAGAATCTACAGTACAAAACCCCTTTTTCCCGGGGCATGACGCTGTAGATTGGGTTGGGGTTTCATTATTTGCAGGACGGAACAAATATGGTTTTGTACAGGATGTAATTGAGCAGTTCAAGCCATTTTACCACCGGTTTGAGGCCCATCATCCAATTATGGTACTTCCTTTGGGAATAAGCCATTTTTCAAGGGCCGACCACACATATCATTTGCAGGAAGCGGCAGCGGAAATTATACGGGTATACCGGGAATTGGCAAGCTTCCCCCGTCTTGGACTGGTGGCCTATGCAGACGCATTTGGCATAGCTCAAACCGCCCGCGACGACTTTGCCATTTCCATTGAAAATGAGCTTATGTCTGCATATGCAAAAGCCATATCGAACTCGCATTTTATATCTGCCCTGGAAAAAGACACAGTAAATGACCCCCAGTGGAACAGGTCTGCATTTTTAGGCTACTACTGGGAAGGCCGCATTTATATAGCACCGGAAACTTTACAAGAACTGTCTATTCCCTTGCCGCGCTCCTCAGTGGAAATTAACGACGCTACTTTTGTAGAAGCCAGCCACATATCCGGTGCCGATATATCATTTTGTGATATTCGTCATGTGATACTTGTTGCAATACCGGATTAGGCACACTAGACGTATGAAAAAAATGATGTTATACTTTACCAAAATTCCGCTTTTGAGTGTGTCTCAATATTGCGATACTCTAGGAATTAACTCAGAGGGAGGCAGCAATGAAAAACCATATAGTTGTAGACAGCGGCTGTGACATTAATAAAGAGCTGTTTGAAAGCGAAAACTGCACACTAACATATGTACCGCTAAATTTGCAAATTGAAGACACAGTATACCTGGACGATGACAACTTTAACCAAGACGAATACTTGGCACATATGGAGTCTAGTGCTGTAGCGGTAAAAACTTCTGCTCCGTCGCCCAATTTATTTTTTGAGGAGTTTAAAAAAGGCGAAAACGTTTTTGCTGTAACCTTATCCAGTAAGATAAGTGCAACTTATCAAAGTGCCATGACCGCAAAGGATATGTACATGGACGAATACGGCAAAAAGTTTATCCATATTTTCGACAGCATGTCTGCATCTGTTGCTGAAGGGTTAATTGCTTTAAAAATTTCCGACCTATTAAAAAACGGCATAGGCGTAAACGAAGTAATAGAACAAGTAAACCAGTTTATTACAGGCATGCGCACATATTTTATATTAGATAAATTCGACAATCTGGTCAAAACAGGGCGCATTAAGCCCTATGTTGCAAAAATCGCATCTTTCCTAAATGTTAAACCAATTTGCGGCGATGAAAACGGCGAAATAAAAATGCTGGACAAAGCCCGCGGATATAATAAGGCACTTCGCCGGTTAGTAGCCATGATTAAGGAAAACACCCCGGATATCGAATCCCGCATAATTAGCATAACCCATGTTAAGGCCTACGACAAAGCTCTGGAACTAAAAGATGAACTCATGAAGCACATAAAGGCGAAAGATATTATTATTCAAGAATGCCGCGGAGTTGTTACAACATATGCAAACAGGGGCGGTATTGTAGTGGCAGTGTAATTGATAGAATACTATAAAGTAAAAAACGCACCGCAGACAAAACAGTGTCTGCAGTGCGTTTTTTACTTATCCCCACCAAATTTCCCCATCGCCGCCTGTCCAGAAGCGTATCGTTGCTGCCCCCTCTTCCTGGCTGGCAAGATTAATATAGCGAATTCCGTCGCGCACAGTAAGCGCAGGTTCCGTATCCGGTTCGCCTGTGGCACTTACTACAAATATCATGCGACCCTCGTTATTCAGGTCTTGCAGTGCAAGATGGAACAACTCAAACTCCATTCTCTGGCGAAAGTTAAAGGGGTTTGCATCCATTAGTATCAGTACATATTCCGTATCCATTGCACGAATATCACGCATAAAGCGTCTCCATTGGTTGTTGTCTGCGGCAAATATTCCGCCGTCTATAGCAGTCATGGTTATAACAGCAAAGCTGCTATCTTGGCGGCGGGAATACTGTGTCGGTTCGTATTCACATTGGAAAGGCACATCAAAAGTATATGCCCTGCCATCTTGTACACCGGTAAAGCCACTTTCCGCACGGATGCTATCCTGGAACTGCGTACCTTGGGGTATTTCTACAATGTTTGTTGGAGCATACATGGCTTCCAGTCTATAGAAAAACACTTGATGATGAGATATCTCGTAAGAGCTTAGGGACACCATATAAATTTGGTCTATGGTGAATGGGCCCGGTATGTTTGGCAAATTGGCAATTACAGGCTGCCAGCCATAAAAATCCACACTGCGGGCAAAATCTATAATATGGTTTTCGCCCTCTGCATCTTGTATACGCCCTCTTAGCCAATGACCGGAGCCATCGCCATATACATGTAAGCGCAAACCAATTGAGCTTCCCGGTATCGCAAGGGGCGGGTCAAAAGAAACATAGGCCGCCTGAGTACGGTCGCTGGGCTCAAATGTATATTCCATGCGGACAACAGGCCTGCCGTGAAGGTTCATTATATTTGCTGTAACAACTGTTTCTGCAGGTGCGGACAATGGAGCAACTGCACCGCTGTGCATATTAATTGCCCGGGGCGAACCGCCTACTGATATAGGGAAGAACACACTTACATCGCCGATTCTTGCCCCGATATAGCCGGCACCACCGCTTGTAGCTACAAATTCATCTTCAACAAAATGCCCAAGGCTTGTAGGGTAAACACGAATGCGCTCTACTGCCGGAACAGGCAGGGTAACACCATTTGGGGAAACACCTATAAAACGCACGGGGGTACGCTGCCCCTCGAATAAAGAAATGGACGATCTTACTGGCTGAAGCTCTGCCAACGCATATACAAATATTGTCTGAACCGCGCGGTATTCGCCATAGTGCACTTCCAGAGTATGTCTACCTGTGCGAAGGGGCGTGTATCTGCCTTCTTTCCAGTATCCCCTGCTCTCATCTTCTGCAATAAATGTCACATCTTCCATGTTTATGGGTATACGGTTCCAAAACTCATCTTCGCCAAAAACTTGTGCATCAACAGGGAAGCCAATAAATGTACGGCTCACGTTCATTTCAAGTGCTATACGCAACATTTCACCTGTTGGCGAATGGTCAAAAATTCCCAATGCGTTTATAACACGGCGTTCGCCGCCATCAGAGACAGTGTTTGCCACAACATGGTTTTCGCCCCGCGTGCTTGTTACAAGAGTAGTGGAACCACCGCCGTCAAAATGCATGGCGTCATGTGCGCCATAACGGCGCAAAAGGTAGGCCATCTCTGCATGTGTTGCACCAACAGAATGGGTTCTGCCGTCTACGGTCATAAGAATCAAGCGGCGTCCATCACGGCTTACACCTACTGCAGAACGTGGATGACGCCCTAGCGGAACAGCACCACGGTCATTTACAATTTCCCCGCCGTCAAGAATTAACCCGCCGCCGCCAATTGCCATTTGTATGCCGGAAAAGTCTATTTGCAAATTGTTGGTGCGCACCAAACGAGTGATGTCGCCAACGTTAAAGCGGCTTACACGATATGCCATGCGTTCCGGCAATACCAATACATAACCATGCTCTGGAATTTGTACCGTTTCCCCCGGTTCCGAAATGTAAATAAGGGAATTACCATCTACTACTATTTTTATAAGATTTTCGAACCGTCTGTTCAGGCTTGATGTGTCGTACATTGCCAAACGGTCTATAATTACAGGCCATTCCAAAGTGTGGCCTACATTATTAAATGCGTTAATCTCCACATTGCGTCTCCCATTATTGTAAAAGCGTATATCCGAACGAATATAGTTAAAAAACGGGTTGTTATCCATATCCAACAAAAACGTTGCAAACTGATTATACGTGTGGTTTGTATAGCTATTCATAGCCAACAACCGTCCATCTTGTGCTAATGGGCCAAAATGTGTAGAGTATGACCCGGCTAAACCAAAAAAGTCTGCGTTTATACCGCCAATGGCACCTGCGTTGCGCAATAAGCTGGATGTGGTCTCTCTGCGACCAAGTTCTGTCCCGCTTGTTACAGGGGCAATATGAATATAAGGCTCGTCCAAATCTACCTTAAGTACATGAACGTCAAGCATACCATTTGCGGTCATCATACGGTTGCGTTCAAATGTAACACCACGGGATGGCTGGTACTCTGTTCTATGTTCAAACAATATCTCCATTCCATAAACATTGCCGACAAATGCTGTAACTGACAGCACAAATGCACACAAAAATAAAATCCCTTTTAACACTAAATATCCTCCTCGGTGATTGGTTGTTTGACTAGAATGTCCAACTCATAATAAAATAAACGCATGCCAATGTAAAGTAAATGGCGGCAAAGTAGTAAAATGGTAATATAGTTTTTTTATTAGACTTCTTCTGATAATCAAAGTAAGCGGACATAAAAATTGACTATAAATAAAAATTATCTTGATGACATATCCCCATACAAGTAAAATAAATTTGCAAGTTTACACTGGAGGATAATGCACCTATGTCAATTATTCGGATTCGTTAGTAAGGCACACTAAATTTTAGGGAGTGTAGTATAGCAATTTGGTTTTGCGTAGCCGCAAATTGTTATATACTGCCTTAATTTTTGTGTGCCTTTTTTTCGTTTCCAATAATTGAAAAAGAGGTGTATTTTTGTGTCTAAAAATAAATATCAAGGGCAAAAACCCCCTGTTTGGGTATCTCAAAATTTTTTAACCAGTAAGAAAACAATTAACAGGTTAATTAACGCTGCAACCATTAGACAAGATGATCATATTGTTGAAATAGGCCCCGGCAAAGGGCACATCACCTATGTATTGCAAAAAAAATGTCGCAAGTTATCTGCTATCGAAATTGATAAAAAATTGTATAGCGGACTCCTTGCAAAATATGGCGATACAGAAAACATAAATTTATATAACCAAGATTTCCTAAAGTGGAAATTGCCTGCTACAGAAAATTATAAAGTTTTTGCAAATATTCCTTTTGCCATTACCAGTGCAATTATAAAAAAACTTACAGAAAATAAAAACCCACCACAAGATGCATGGCTTGTGGTGGAAAAAGGTGCTGCGAAACGGTTTTGTGGTAAGCCAAATGAAACACTGCAGTCTTTGTTGTTAAAGCCATTCTTTAGCGTGCAGATCATTTATCACTTACAAAGAGAGGACTTCCACCCAATGCCCGGTGTTGATGCAGTCCTGCTACACATATCCAAAAAAGCAACACCTGATATTTTACTTCCTCAGCAAAAATTGTACTGTAATTTTATCACTCACGGGGTAAAGTTTGGCTTGGTGGGGAAACAGGCCCTACTTACAAAACACCAGGTGTCAACTGCCCTGCGCCATGCAAAGTTAAACCCCATTGGTGCCAGCGGCGAAATTTTGTACATTCAATGGCTATGCCTTTTTCGATGCTGGGTAAAATTTTCCTAGTTCACTATCCCTTCAAGCCTTGCGGCCCCAACCAATGCCTCCATAGACTTTGCAGGGATGCGCCCCATGCAATCTGGGCCTATATTAAGCAGATAATTAACCCCTTTACTGTTAAGGTGCCGCTTAATTTCAATGATTTGCTCTGGGGTTTTCCAGTTTTGGTCGGAATATTTTATGCCCCAGGAATGGTTCATAGTGGCGGGGGTTTCGTAAAGCCCATATGGTGAATATTTGTATCCGCCAAGGTCGTTCATATCGCCGCTGTTTTTGTCCAGCCCTTCCGGCGGGCCATCCGGAGGGACTTCATTGTCGTGCAGTGATACATAATCGTAATCTCCGTTGCCTATGCGGGAATTTATCAGACAGTCCGGTTGCAGTTCTTTTACAAGGCGGTTAAGCTCCAGGCTTTGGGCAGGGCTTATTGTATGAGGCGTATCAAACCAAACAAGGAAGATATCACCGTAGTTTGTTAAAATTTCTTTTACTTGGGGCTTGATTTTTTCTTCGAAACAGATAGCAAAATTCTTTGTGCCATTGTTTGCAAAGTCCCAGGAATTGTCCCAGGATACCCCGGAACACGGTGCGGAGTTGGTATATCCGCCGCCATGGGGGTGGGCCCAGTCAAGCTCCTGGGAATAATACAACCCCATTTTTAGCCCATGCTTGTAACAGGCCTCGCCAAACTCTGCGACGATATCACGCTTATAGGGCGTAGCATCAACTATGTTAAATTTGTCTGCCTTGGAGTGAAACATGGCAAAACCATCGTGATGCTTAGATGTGAAAACAAAATAGGTCATGCCGCAATCTTTGGCAAGTTTAATCCACTTTTCGGCATTAAAAAACAATGGGTTAAAAGCAGTTGCAAGTTTGTGATATTGGGCATTTGGTATAGCGAAAAATGCCTGAATCCACTCGGCGTAGTCGTTTACAATTTTGCCATTCCACTCGCCGCCAAGCATGCTGTAAAGCCCCCAATGGCACATCATACCGTATTTGTTTGCCGCAAAAAATTCTCTATTAGTCATATGAGCTTCCTTCCACTAGGCCATAAAGCTGTATTGTCCCGCTTCAAGGGTTTTGCGCTGTCCACATGGTAAAACAATTTCTGCTTCCGTGTTAAACGGAATTTCCGCCTCTATAGTAACGGTGCCATCATCGTTGTATTTCCAGCCGCATTTTACTAACCCCATGGCGGTGTTAACCTGAGCATTTGCAAATTCAAGCCGCTTGTTAGGCTCCGGCTTCAACAAAATCTTTTTGTATCCCGGGGCAGATTCTACAGGGTTTATACCGCACATGTCGCGGTACATCCATTCCGCAATGCTACCGTATGCATAATGGTTAAGGGAGTTCATTCCCGTGTCAGACACAAGCCCGTCGGGGCCTACACTATTCCAGCGTTCCCAAATAGTTGTAGCACCTTTGCTTACTGGGTACAGCCAGCTTGGATAATCTTCGTTGAAGAACAGATGATAGGCATTTTCTGACTCGTCGTAGTTTGACAATACCCTGCACAAAAATGGAGTGCCTATGAAGCCCGTAGTCAAATGCATGTTGTTTTCCAAAAGAAGTTTTTTTAGGCCTGCAACCATTTCCGCCTTATTGTCCACAAGGTCGAACTGAATGGCGATAACATGGGCGGTTTGGGTATTTATGGTCAGCTTGCCATCAGGGGTGAAGTATTCTTCCTGTATGGCTTTTCTAACGTTTTCGGATAATTCTGCATATCTTTTTTGGTGTTCGCTGCGTCCAAGAAGGGCTGCGGCTTTGGACAGTAACATGGAAGAATACCTGTAATAAGCACTGGCAAGATAAGCCGTAGAAGTCCCGCCAAAAGAACCCGGGCGGCCTTCCGAGTTTTTAGGCCCGTCTAAGGCCAGCCAATCCCCAAAATGGAAGCCCTCTGTCCAAAGGTACCCAGTTTCGTCTCTTTCACATTTGCGGGTAATCCAGTCAACCCAGTCTTTCATGCTTTGATACTGGTTTTTGACTATGGCGTTGTCGCCGGAATGTATATAAACTTCCCAGGGCACGATAGTGGCGCAATCGCTCCAGGCACAGCCGCCGCCTGTTGCACTGTCGCCGGTTTCTATGGGGCGGCGTTGCACAAACAACGGAACGGTGCTTGGCACAAGGCCACCGCAGAAACGCTGCTCTTTGTACAGGTCGTACATAAATTTTACATAAAATGCGTAGGAGTCCATGTTATACATTGCCGTACCGGCGAATACCTGGGTGTCCCCGGTCCAGCCCATTCGTTCATCCCTTTGTGGGCAGTCTGTGGGCACGTCCAGGAAATTGCCCTTTTGGCCCCACATTGCGTTTTGAAACAGGCGGTTTACCCGCCGGTCAGATGTTGTGATGTTTCCGGTTGTTTCAAGTTCTGAATATATTACGCAGCCTGTGAAGTCCTCCAGCCGAATATCGTCTATACCCTCGACTTTTGCGTATTGGAAACCATAGAAAGAAAAACGGGGCTCCACAATTTTTTCTGTGCCGTCGGAAATATAGATGTACTGCTGCTTGGCCCCCCTTAAATTTTCCGTATAAAAATTATCATGCTGCAAAATTTCTCCATGAGTAATAGTGATTTTCGTACCTTTGGGGGCATTAATACGCACTCTTAACCAGCCAACCATGTTTTGTCCCATGTCTAGCACTTTTTCCCCTGCGGGTGTGTTTATTAGGGCTATGGGTTTAATTTCCTCCATGCATTTTACTGCAGGGGAAAGGCGCGCCGTTAGTTCCCCAAGCTCATCGGGATTTTTTAGCAGCATGGGCTGCCAATCGGTTTCTGTTAAGCCAACCTCGCACCATGTCGGAACTTCCTTGTTAGCGTCGTAAATCACGCCGTCGTACATATTGTCGTAAAGCACCGGGGATGGCTTTGCAAGCCAGCTATCGTCTGTACATACTACTTCTGTCCCGCCATCTTCATATGTTACATGAACTTCGCATATAAGTGAAAAACGTCTGGTGTATGGCATATTTCTACTGCCAAAAGTACCAAATCTCCCTTTTGACCAACCGTTGGCTAGCATAACGCCTATTGCATTTTCCCCATTGCAAAGTGCTTCGGTAATATCATAGGTTTGGTACTGTACCCAGGCATCGTAAGTGTTGCAATACGGGGCAAAAATTTCATCTCCAATGCGGCGGCCGTTTACAAACAGTTCGTAAATGCCCATGCCTGTTATGTAGGCCCGTGCAGTGGCTATTTTCCCATTTTGTTTTAATGCAAATTGCTTCCTTACATAGGGGTGGTCGCATTCGTCCTTTTGCTGCTCCCAAGGCGGGCTTATCCACCTTGCTTTCCAGCCTTCCCCCATTTTCGCAGTTTCGAACCAATTGGCAGAAGATGTCGCACTGTCACCAACGTCCCCTTCTACAGTAACAGTCCAGTAGTAGCGGGTACGGGGCTGCAGGGTAATGGGCAGTGATACACCGCGACTATCCAGGGATTCGCTCATGCCGCTATCGTATACAACTTCTTTCATACCGGGGTCGTGGGCCACAACAATGCGTGCGGCCTTTTGCCGCTTAGATGGTGTGTCACAAGCTACCCAGGATACAACTGCTTCGTTCATAAGAAAGCCCAGTGGGTTTTCTATATGATTTGTTTTGCAAGATAGAATTTTCATATTTGCCTCCTTAATTATTGGAGTTGTTTTGGACTCCGTCTTTAAGCTCCTGTAACCTTTTGAAAAGTTTATGAAAATTTTTACATGAAAGATATCTCTACATGCCGCAACCAGATTATACGCCAGTTTGCATAGCAATCGCAAGTGTTGACACGTATTATGTCGTGATTTATACTAACCAAGGCATATATGTTATGGAAGTATATTTACAATTGTGCCTGAATTTTTGTGCAGGCCCCTTGCTGGCATGTATGTTTTGCAGTAAATATAGGCCTTGTGGGCCTAATTGAATTATGTGAAGAATTAATTAAAATAACTTTCACGGGAGGAAGTTTACATCCTTGTGATTTATAAAGGAGAATTCACATGGCAAAAAGCAGACTAATAGGCGATTACCCGGTAATAGGTATCCGTCCAACAATAGACGCCCGCCGCGGCATATTAGACGTGCGCGGCTCTTTAGAAGAACAAACAATGAATATGGCGATAGCCGCGGCAAAGCTGCTTGAATCTAATCTACGTTATTCTAATGGCGAACCTGTAAAGGTAATAATTGCCGACACAACCATAGGTCGTGTGCCAGAAGCCGCCGCCTGCGCAGATAAATTCCGCAAAGCCGGGGTGGATATTACCCTAACTGTTACGCCATGCTGGTGCTACGGTTCGGAAACAATGGACCAAGACCAATTAACCATTAAAGGCGTATGGGGCTTTAACGGAACCCAGCGGCCCGGTGCGGTATACCTGGCATCGGTACTGGCAAGCCATGCACAAAAAGGCTTCCCGGCTTTTGGTATTTACGGGCGTGACGTTCAAGAGCCTGACGCAACAGACATCCCCGCAGATGTTGTTGAAAAACTATTGCGCTTTGGTCGTGCAGCTGTGGCAGCCGCAACCATGCGTGGCAAATCCTATTTGCAAATAGGTTCTATTTGTATGGGTATTGGCGGAAGTATTATAGACTCCGCATTTATGGAAGAATATTTAGGAATGCGTGTGGAATCCGTTGATGAAACAGAGCTTATCCGACGCATGACGGAAGAAATTTACGACCAGGCAGAATACGAAAAAGCACTGGCTTGGACAAAAAAGCACTGCAAAGAGGGCTTTGATAAAAACCCCGCTCATGTACAAAAAACACGAGAACAAAAAGATGCAGACTGGGAGTTTAGCGTAAAAATGATGTGCATCATCAAGGACTTAATGAACGGCAACCCCAACTTGCCCCCCGGCTGCGAAGAAGAACGCCTTGGTCACAATGCAATTGCCGCAGGCTTCCAAGGGCAGCGTCAATGGACAGACTTTTACCCAAACGGCGACTTTGCGGAAAGCCTGCTTAATACATCCTTCGACCACAACGGCCCACGGGAACCATATGTACTTGCCACGGAAAACGACGTGCTTAACGGGGTAAGTATGCTGTTTGGCAAACTGCTGACCAACACTGCACAAATTTTTGCAGACGTCCGTACCTATTGGAGCCCGGATGCAATAAAAAAAGCTACGGGTTTTGAAGTTGGCGGCAAAGTAAAGGAAGCCGATGGCCTTATTCACTTGATAAACTCCGGCGCAGCCTGTATGGACGGCAGTGGCGTAGCAAAAGATGCAAATGGCAACCACCTGATAAAACCCTGGTATGATGTAACCGAAGCGGACCAAGAGGCGATACTTGCGGCAACGGAGTGGTGCCCGGCGGATAACGGATATTTCCGCGGCGGCGGGTATTCCTCCCGGTTTATTACGGAATGCGAAATGCCCGTTACCATGATGCGCCTCAACCTTGTTAAAGGCATAGGTCCCGTTCTGCAATTGGTTGAAGGCTATTCCGTAAAGCTACCGGCAGAAGTGTCTGACGCACTATGGAAGCGCACAGACTACACCTGGCCTTGCACATGGTTTGCGCCACGGGTTGGCGAAAAGTTCCCATTCAAGTCTGCCTACAATGTTATGAACAATTGGGGAGCAAACCACGGCGCAATAAGCTACGGGCACATTGGCGCAGATATAATTACCCTGTGTTCCATGCTTCGCATACCAGTTTCCATGCACAATATACCAGAAGAAAATATCTTCCGCCCTGCCGCCTGGAATGCCTTCGGCATGGACAAGGAAGGGCAGGATTACAGAGCTTGTGCGGCTTATGGGCCTGTGTTTAAGTAAGGATATCATAGATAATTTTGAAAACGGCATTACCCTATGGGACTATCCCTTAGTGGTAATGCCATTTTTTTACTTGTTGAAACAACTCAATTGTTGCTACAGCGCATCATACTCCGCCCTCATTTGCAAATCCGATTCAACTGTGCCGTTAATGCGTGGTATGCGGTACTCGCCATGTACTTCCATGCCGTTTTTTGCATAGAAGGAACATGCCTTTTCATTAAAACCTGATGCAATTAGCCAGGCCGTATCGCTGTCTGTCTTTTCGAAAATTTTTTCTATTGCCCTTGATAGTATTGCAGACCCGTATCCCATCCGTTGGTACTTGGGCGCAACAGCCATAAGGTCAACTTCGTTCTTGTTGTTCCAATAAAACCCAACCAACTCGTCATTTTTCCAAAAGGTTTCAAACACCAAATAATCTCTGTAAAACCTAAACTGCTCCAGATGATGCCCCCGGTCGTCCATATGAAATGTTGGCGGCATACAAAAAAGCATAGATTCATCCAAAAGGCGAAGACATTCATCAAGATAGCTGTCGCGATAAGGTCTTATTTCTAAAGTGGTGTCGCTATATTTGTTTATAAACTGCTTGCGGGATATTGCAAATTTTTTCGATTCGTAAAAAAATAATTCATCGCTGGGCGTGATGCAAAATTCCTTTTGCAAAAACGCAATTACTTTTGGCGTTTTCTTTCGAACCCAAAGTAACCCCGTCTTACAATCGCATTGGTCAATGGAAGAACGAAAGAGCATAGAAAGTTCTTCATCACAAACATCGGTGTCCCTATCTACGGTGATATAAATGCGTAGTGTTCCGTTATATGTGTAACTAAAAAATACTCCCCTAGCATTTTCGCCATATATCAGCTTCGCTTCAATTTGCCTATTTACTTTACAAATACTGTCTTGATGGCACTCCGGCATAGGGATATCATAGGATTGATAATCTGTTTGAGCATGCTCAAATTGCATAATGTCACTCCTCATTATTCGTTAATAAAATTCCAACACAAATAAAGCCCTGCTACTTCATGGGCTAAAAAATTATTTTGTTAGTATATCGAATTAACGAAACAATGGAATACCCCTTTATGAATTAATTTTGCTTATCTCATACTAACACTTAACAGCTCTTGTTGCAAACCCGGTGCAAAAAGGATTGCATACATATTTTTCATCCTCATAAAACCCAGTTATGCACAATCCGCAATTAACCTGACCACCTATGTAGCTCTCCAGTGTATGCCCATATTCAACCCAGCCGGAATCTGCACAGCCTTTGTCGTGTACGTAGGAGATAAACGGCAATTTATTGCGGGCAATGTACATATCTTTTTCGCTGTCGTAATCATATATATAATCCATTGGGTTTGGTGCAGACATAATGAATATGCCACTATCTTTCATAACTCTGTAACATTCTTTAAAAACCGGAATTACATCAGGCACATAAAATAGAGATGGCGGGTTTATTATTAAATCGAAATACCCAGTGTCAAACCGTGATAAGTCGTTTATATTCCCTTTTTGTATATTTATTTTCAAATTTTCTCTTTTTGCCACTATTCTGTCTTGCTCTAACATTTTATCAGATATATCAATTACCGTTACGTCTGCGCCAATTGCCGCAAAAAGAGGAGCTTGCTGCCCTCCTGCGCCGGCGAGTAAAAGTACTTTCATGTTTGCAATATTGGGCGGTATCCATTCCGTTGGCGGCAGAAAAAGCCGCTTTGATGAAAGCATACGTGTAGCTTTAAATTCTTCAATCTCTTCACGTATGACAGGAATAGAGAAACAAGCACCATCATCCACGAGATTGTCTATGTTTTTCTCCACTTGCTTATAGATATCATTTATCATAAAAGTCATTTTTCATCCTCTCACAGGCATGTATAACTTTGTCCGTAAACCTGTCAAATTCAGGGTCATCCGTTTGCATTTCCGGCTTACTTAAATAATTTTCTACAGACCACTTCACGCCTGTATCAAAGCGGATAGTTGCGCAATAATCCGGAACCAGTCTTTTGATTTTACTATTATCAAATACAACGGAATAAGATTTATCTCCCAGCAAATTGCCTTCATATCCCGGATTCATGGCTATCAAAAGATCCGAGGCGATATGGTATATGTTCGGCTCTACGCCCAAAGCTTTGCCTATAAGGGCGTAAATTTGGTTCCATGTAAGTGTTTCGTCAGATGTGATGTGAATCGCTTCACCAATTGCATGAATATTGCCCAAAAGCCCTATAAAGCCTTTTGCAAAATCGTCGGAATGGGTGACAGTCCATAAGGACAGGCCGTCCCCATGCACCAATACCGGCTTACTTTCAAGTATACGCTTTAACACTTGCCACTGCCCGTTTGCACCATAAATGCTTACAGGCACTACGTTTCTATCATAAGTATGGCTGGGGCGCACAATTGTAACAGGGAAGCCGCTTCTGCGGTATTCATCCATAAGCCTGTTTTCGCATGCAATTTTATCCCGGGCGTACTGCCAGTATGGGTTGGCAAGGGGCGTACTTTCCGTAATTTTGTAATAGGCCATGGGTTTTTGATATGCCGCCGTGCTGCTGATAAATACATATTGTCCCGTTCGCCCTGCAAACAGACGAATATCACGCTCGATTTGTTCCGGTGTGTAGTTAATAAAGTTTGCTACCACATCAAACGTGTGGTTTTTGATAAGCTCTGTCACATGACCTTGGTCATTTATATCCCCCTGCAAATGGGTTGCACCTTCTATAATCCCATTGACACCACGGTTTAGCAAATATACTTGATGCCCCATTCCCACACAATGCTTTGTTATTGCCGCACTAATGCGGCCTGTACCGCCAATAAATAACAGCTTCATAATTTAACTCACCCTTCCTTCATAGGCAGACATTTCACACTTATCCTTGTAATTACTTCATTTGTACATGCAATTGTCCATCCTCTTGTATTTCTGCATACATGATATCAGCCTTACTTGTAATATTCAAATCCTTCAGGGCATTATCCAGCCAATTTTCCGTTAAATTTAGCTGTTTTAAGTTTTTCAAGATAGTCCGTCCTTCTGAAATAAGAATTGTTGGAATATATTTTTGCTGCTTTGGCGTAATAGTCTGCTTTTTTAAGACGCTTAAATCTCCGTTAGGCTCCATTATTGCATAGTCTACGTCCGCAACCGAAAACACACTATTCGTCCTAAGCATCATGGTTAAATCGTCGATATTCAAGCGTTCTTTTTTTAGTGCAGGGTACATAATTTTGCCCTTTTTTATAAGAATGATGGGCTGACTGTCCAGTAATTCTCTAGCTCTTATGCTTCGTAAAGCTATAAGTTCGACACAAATGGCAAGCATTACCCAAAGGGCCACTCCAAGCATAGACCGCAAAAACTTTATATCCTTGTGCAAAATTATATCACCTACCATACTCCCAATTACTATACCGGAAATGTAGGTAAACACATTTAACTGCCCAAGTTGCTTATTGCCGACAATCCGTACCAAAACCAAAAGAATTACAAAACCCATAGCAACTCGCATCAAAATTTCCAACACAACAACATCACCTCTGATATTAGCCTTCCTTTGTTTGCAGAAAACTATGCCGGTATTACAAAATCGTGCGAATTGCGTATGGTAGAATATCGCAGTTTTAAAGCATGAAAAATTAAAACATGCAAATAATACATATGAGGAGCGTGTGCATAATGCGTAAATGGAATTTTGATAACACCTATGCCAAACTGCCAAGTAAATTTTACACAAAACAAAACCCGGTTCTCGTCACTGGGCCCAAACCAGTCATTTTTAACGAAGCCCTCGCAGACTATTTAGACGCACCACTTGAACTGCAAACCCTTGCCGGCAACCACATCCCAGCGGGGGCAGAACCATTGGCACAAGCATACATGGGGCACCAATTTGGCTATTTGAGTATGCTTGGGGATGGGCGGGCCATCCTTCTTGGGGAGCAGATAAACCGCTATGATGAGCGGTTTGATATTCAATTGAAAGGCTCAGGTCAAACGCCTTATTCCAGAGGGGGCGATGGACGGGCCGCTTTAGGCCCAATGCTGCGGGAGTACATCATCAGCGAAGCGATGCACTTCATGGGCATTCCAACAACCAGAAGCTTGGCAGTTGTGGAAACCGGAGAAACAGTTATACGGGGAAAAGAACTAACAGGGGCAATTCTAACACGGGTTGCATCAAGTCATATTAGAGTGGGAACATTTGAGTACGCTTCTCATTACGACACAGCAGACGATATCCGCACTTTGGCAGACTATACGATTGCTCGGCATTTTTGGCATGTCGAAACATATGTAGAACTATTGAATGAAGTGATAAAACGTCAGGCGGATTTAATTGCTAAGTGGCAACTTGCAGGCTTTATCCATGGCGTTATGAATACGGACAATATGGCAGTTAGCGGGGAAACAATAGATTATGGCCCATGTGCATTTATGGATACGTATAACCCAGATACCGTTTTCAGTTCTATTGACACAGAAGGGCGATATGCGTACAAAAACCAACCACAAATGGCTGTGTGGAATTTATCACGCTTTGCAGAAACCCTATTGCTCCTTTTACACAAAGATAAAAACGAAGCCATAAAAATTGCTACAGCGGAAGTGAACAAATTCTGGGATATGTACAATGCGATCTGGCTTGCCGGGATGCGCGCAAAACTTGGGCTGTGTAATAATGAAGCAGATGATGAACCGCTAATTGCGGAATTGATGCAACTGATGCATCAGTTAAAAGCCGATTATACAAATACCTTCTGTGCGTTAACTTTGGGCCAACATGATGCAGAGGTATTTTCCACACCCGAATTTCGCCAATGGCATGAACGCTGGCAGGCGAGACTTTCTCGCCAACCAAAACCTATGGATGAGATAAAAAACTACATGATGCAACACAACCCGGCAGTTATCCCAAGAAACCACCGGGTAGAAGAAGCCCTTACCGCCGCAGAAAATGGAGATTTAAGCGTAACGCACAATTTGCTTCATGTATTACGAAACCCATACGCATATACGCCAAACCAGGAAGTGTACTCAAAGCCTCCCCCGTTTGAGTCGTGCGGTTATAAAACATTTTGTGGGACATAGGCTTAATAGTCATCCATTGGAGTGGCTTCGCCGCCGCCAAAAATTTGATATCCAAATACTCCCCAGCGTCCACCCAGGTGGAACCCGGTACCTATACGTGTAACATCAGGGTTTAAAATGTTGCGCCTGTGCCCTTCGGAGTCCATCCAGGCCTGTACAGCGGCTTCCGGTGTCCAGCGGCCTGCTGTGCCATTTTGGGCACGGATTCTAACCAGATGGTCACCAAAAGCATCTGCCGTAGCAGCCGAACCGCCATATGGCCCCTCTCTGTGACCGAGGTTTGTATTCAAATTTGCCATTGTTTGTGCGTAAAACCGCGATGCAAGCATTAATGTGCGGCAAATTTCTAGTGGCCCCAATCCGTAACGGGCTCTTTCTACGTTAGTTAGCCTAATAACTTCTAACTCAAATGCGCTTGGGCCGCCCATTTCGAAATATTCGTCAATCCATGCCTGTCTTTCGGCGGCTGTTAATCGTCTGTTTGGTATTGTAATATTCGATTCTGTATATGCAAAGGGTTCTTCCCGCCCAGAGGCTATTGTAATTGACAAGGCCATTGAATGGCTGCCTCCCAGATTTTGTGCAGTTACGGTGAAAGAAAAAATTCCTGCGGTTGTTGGCGTACCGGCAATTCTTCCGCTGTCAGAATCCAGGATTAGGCCTTCCGGCAAGTTGCCGCCTGTAACCGACCAGGTAATAGGCGTTGCTCCCGATGCGGACAATGCCCGATCGTATTCTCGTCTTGTTGTACCATCTGCCAAGGTAGTTGTTGTTATGTGCGGCGCAGCAGGAAGGGCAGGCTGCTGTACAGTAGAGGGCTGCGTGTCGCCCACCGGTAGAGCTTGTCCCGTTGCAGGCGGGGGAGGAATTGGTATGTTAGGCTGCTGTACCGTACCACCTAAATTGTCCAACACTCTTTCCACAAGTTCATCCGGCGGTGTTATAATTGCAACACGCTTGATACTATCCCAAGTGGCCTCTCCGCCAATAGCCTCTGTAATGGCACGTAATGGAATGAGAATCCGACCATTTATGTTTTGTTGTGGGACATCTGGGGTAATAACCCGACCATTTACTGTAAAGCTGGGCTGCCCAATTGGTATTATAATACGTGTAGCACCATCGTAAAGAGTTGCGGTAGATGTGGCTCTATCCCATGTAGGCTCAAACCCCATTAGAGTAAATACGCCGCGGACAGGTACAAGAATACGCTCATTTTGGTTGACCGGCGGCTGCCCTTCGAAATTAACAGTATGCCCTGCAATTTGAACATTTATATTACTGTTTGCGTAAACATGTTGGTTTTCAAAACCCATAGTGCTCACGTTAATTCCTAAAACTAAAATTATTACCACAATATTTATGAACTTCCTTTTTTGCATACAAAATCCCTCCTAATTCTTTTGTAAGTACAAACACTGCACATATATACCATAAATTTACTGCCATTACAATTTTTTATGTTTAAGAAGGAGTAGAAATGTAGATCATTAAGAATTTTTCCGGAATTTTGTTTACAAGCACATTTATATGTGCTAATATCACTAGAGTTATGCAGTAACCGCACGATTCACGGTTTATAAGCGGCGTAAGCCCACCATGCTCGGCGTGTACTTCCTGACAACATTTGTAATATTAAATTTATAGGAGGTGTATGTATGTACGCAATTATCGAAACAGGCGGCAAACAGTACAAAGTGCAAGCCGGTGACATTATTACTGTAGAAAAACTTGGCGCAGATGCCGGTACTTCTTACACATTTGACAAAGTGTTAAGCATTTTAGACGGCGATAACTCCGTTTTCGGGACGCCAACTGTTAAAGGTGCAACCGTTACCGCTCAGGTTATGGGCGACGGCAAGGCCAAAAAAGTTATCGTTTACAAGTACAAAGCCAAAAAAGGCTTCCACAAGAAAAAAGGCCATCGTCAACCATTTACTCAGGTTAAAATCGAAGCTGTTAACGCTTAATGCCGATATGATTAAGGCAACAATCCTTCACAATAAGGAAGGAATGGCTGTTGGTTTTACAGTAAAGTGTCATGGAGACCCTATTGTATGTTCTGCTGTGTCCATGCTGGTAATAAATACTGTTAACAGTGTACAAAAACTAACGCCAATTACGGAAGAAGATTTTCACTGTAAATGGAACCATTCCGGCGGTTTTATAGGCTTTGCCCTAAGGCGTACAAGTTTACGGGACACAGGGGCAGGACTTTTGTTGGATGCCCTGGTACTGGGCCTCGACAGTGTTAGTAAGCAATATCCCAATGATATCAAGTTTGACAGTAAACCCATATAGAAAGTGAAGTGAAAACCATGATTACATTAAATTTAGCATTCTTCGCCAGTAAAAAAGGCGTAGGTTCATCTAAAAACGGTCGTGACTCAAACTCTAAACGTTTGGGCGCAAAACGTGCAGACGGTCAATTCGTGTTGGCTGGCAATATTCTTTATACGCAAAAAGGCACAAAAATCCACCCAGGTAACAACGTAGGCCGCGGCTCCAATGATAATCTTTTCGCTTTGGTAGACGGTGTTGTTCGTTTCGAGCGCAAAGGCCGCGATAAGAAAAAAGTTTCTGTATACCCACGGGTAGCAGAAGCTTAAATTATTAAGTCCCCTCTTCTGTGTGCTATGGTACAAAATTTGTACTGTGGCACCTTTTTTATAATTAGTGAACCAGGGGCCTATCCCCATTAAATAAAAAGGAGATGTGACACATGAACACACAAAAAATGATGGACGTTGCACTGGAACTTGCGGGCTTAGAAGCCATGCCTGCAGACTGCGACATTGTTGTTGCCGGTGACAACATTAAAAAAGTACTTATGGGCGTAGACATGGACACCGCCGAACTGCTACTTGCAAAAGAACTGGGCTATGACTGTGTTGTTAGCCATCACCCCAAAAACACCAACACAAAAATGCTGGATGTAATGGACACTCACATCTTAAGGCTTGAGAAGCTTGGCGTCCCAAGAAACAGGTCCCAAAAAGCACTTGGAAAAAGAAAAGACGAACTAAGCTATGGTCAGCACGTTTCCAATTCCCGCCGCAGCGAATCTGCAGCAAAGCTTATGAATATGCCATTTTTGTCCCTGCATACCCCTGCAGACATTATTGGTGAGGCAATGGTACAAAAACACCTAGACGAAAAATTTGCAAACAAACCTGACACAAAACTGGGCGACATTACCGAGGCATTGGAAGAAATGGGCGAATACAAAAATTCTTCCAGAAAACCTGTTATCCGCGTTGGCAGCAAGGACAGCTATGCAGGTAAAATTTATGTATTAATGTCAGGGCTTACAGGCCCGGGCGCAGGCGTGCTAAAGCAATATTTTGAAGGCGGAGTTGGCACACTTATCCTAATGCATATCCCGGAAGCCGATGTAAAAGCATTAAATGAACACGCCTACGGCAATGTTATTGTTGCAGGGCACATGTCTAGCGACTCCCTTGGAATGAACAAAATCGCCGATAAGTGGAGAGAACTTGGCGCAGAAGTTACCATGATGTCAGGTGTAGTGGATGCGTAAGAAGCACCAAATCGTGCGAAGCACTACTTTATAATATGGCAATTTTATAGCAGATAAAAACTTTATCATTGAAACGGCGCAAATGCGCCGTTTCTGTTGAAGTTCTTTAATACTTTGCCTGGCAAGCAAAGCATTTAGTTACCCCAGTGCCGCTTCAAGCTTACCTAAATCGCTTATGGGGAATAATCGCAGAAGTTCCTTATATTGTGTTTGTGTAAGGTTTTCTGCATCTACATACATTTTTATTTTTGCGTCAGTGTCTGCAAGCTTAAATTTTGTTTTTAAAGCTTCAAAGTCTATAAGTTCCATGTCAAAATTCCTTTCTGGTACTCGTCTTGTTGGATTTCCATGCCAAAATTCCTTTGCGTATTTCGTATAACCCCATTGCCAGTAAGAATATTGCAAACCCTTTGCGAAGGTAATTTGCATCTATTTTTACTGCGATAAGTGCCCCGGGTAATGCACCAATCAGTCCCCATAATATTAGCGGCAGTAATCCTTTTTTTTCGATATTGCCGCTTTTTTTATGGATACGTACTGCAAGCAGTGCCGTAGGGATAAAATATAGCAAATTAATGTGCTGGGCATTTTGTTGAGCCATGCCAAAAATAATGGTAAGTGCCGGTATTAAAATTGCGCCGCCACCAATACCCATGCCGCTTATTATGCCCGACGCAAAGCCAATTAATACCAGCCATATCATGTAGCACCGCCTTTTCTTAGTTAGGGATAAAAAGCATCCTTATTGCACCGGCAGCAAGAAAAACCCCAAACAAAACATTCAGCCACATACCAGCAAGCTTACTTAACAATTTCGCGCCTACAATTCCACCGGTAACGCCCCCGGCAGATACCCACAACACTGCACTCCAGTCTACATCCACGCCCCAAATGTATATTACCGCACTTAGGGCAGACAGGGGCAAAATTACAGCCACTGTTGTAGCATGAGCCTTATGGGTTTCATATTTTGCAAACTTTTCTAATGCGGGGACAAGCAGGGAGCCGCCCCCGGCTCCAAAAAGCCCGTTTATAAAACCAATAACTATACCAATCCATGATGTCTTAGATTTTTTCATGATTATATTTTGTCCACATCAGCCTATATTATACGGGTTCAATACATTGCATATTTACGAAAAAACAGTAAAGGATATGTATATACATCGAATTTCAAGGAGACCTCTCATGAAGCCATTTAGTGAAGCAACTTTGGCAATCCCAGGTTCTAAGAAGCAAGAACTCAAACCACCCAATATGTGCTTTTTAAACAATGATAGTGAAAATGAAGATGAATACGAAAATAACCCAAACACGCCCCAGCCAGAAGCCACGGTAGTAACGCCTGAAACTGATAACCCCAGGGGCATAATTCAATTTTTAACCATAGTAGGCCAAATAGAAGGCCATGTGCTTTTGCCGCCAACAAACAAGGCCACCAAGTATGAGCATGTAATCCCACAATTGGTAGCCTGTGCAGAAAACCCTAAAGTCGACGGGTTGTTAATTCTATTAAATACAGTGGGCGGCGACGTTGAGGCCGGGCTTGCCCTGGCAGAACTAATTTCTTGCTTAGGTAAACCGACAGTGTCCTTAGTGCTTGGCGGCGGGCATTCCATTGGTGTACCACTTGCGGTTTCCGCCGAGTATTCATATATCGCACCCTCTGCTACTATGACTCTTCACCCGGTACGCATAAACGGTACAATTGTAGGTGCCCCCCAAACCTATGAATATTTCAACAAAACCCAGGACAGAGTACAGGATTTTATTTTAGAACATTCAAAAATTAACCGGGAGCGTCTTACTTCCCTTATGATGGATACCAACTCTATGGCGCAGGATGTAGGAACAATTTTGATTGGCGAAGAAGCCGTAAACGAGGGCATTATAGATGCCGTTGGCGGACTGCATGATGCCATGGAGAAATTATATGAATTGATAAACGATTAAAACTTTATATCTAATACAGTTCAGATAATTTTTGCTCTACTGCCCCTACCCCGGCAGATAATTCATAAAACAAACCTTCAATTTTCTCCCCAAGACCTACTTCATATAAATCTACCCCAAATGTGTCTGCATTTGAAAGAATTGGCTTAAGGTCAGCCTTTGACAAAGAATCGCCAAATTTCATTTGGCTCAAAACTTTAACAGGTTCGGGTAGTAGCGGGTCAGGGCTTAGTTCCATTGGTGCACCGGTATCATCCAGCCCCATACGGTAGCGCAGCCACATTGCTATAAATAGCGGAACGGCTTCCAGGTTTGTAATCGGGAGGCCCTTCTCTTTACGCACTTTCATTGCTACACCAAAGCGGACGGGAATTTTTTGTGATGTGTCACAGGCAATTCTTTTCGGCGTATCTGGAATATATGGGTTAGGGAAACGTTCCGTTAGTACAACATTTAAAAAATCCTCTGGGTCAATAATCCCCGGATCAGCCACCGTAGGCAGTGCCTCGTTGGCGGCTTGATTTAGTAGTTTTACCAGCCGTGCATCCCTCATGCATGCTGCGATTGTTGGCAGTTTTAGCAACGGTCCTGTTACCCCAAGTATGGTATGCAGAGGGTTTAGGCATGCACAAACTTTCATTTGATCCATTTTGCGAACGGTTTCCTTATCTGTCATGTAAACGCCACTTTCTTCAAGAGGCGGGCGACCATTGGGGAAATTATCTTCTATTACAAGATACTCGGCGGATTCCGCATTCACAAAAGATGCCACATACGTATTTTTTGGTGTTTGACTAATTTCGGTATCTTCGTAGCCGTCTGCAGCCAGCATTTTTGCAATTTCTTCCGACGGGCGGGGGGTTATTTTGTCAATCATCGTCCATGGATATGCCATAGTTTTTACATAGCTAACAAAATCAGCAGGAACATGCCCGCCTTTTAGCCATGCCTGTGCTATGGCAACAATTGCTTTTTCTACTTGTGTGCCGTTTTCTGCAAAATTGTCCATGCTTACAAGAGCTATGGGCTTACCGCCTGTTTGGAAACGGCTTAACAAACCAGCCGCAACTTGCTCCAGTGTTGTAATGGCCTTATCAGGGCTTGAGCAAATTTTTGCCGGATCAACTTTATAGCCATTTTCCGTAATGGTAAAGCTTATCATTTGCAGGCTTGGCTTTGCAATAACTTGGCATAAAGCGGGAAGGTTACAACAAAAGGCATCTGCGATACTGGCAACTACACGCTTGTCCACATTGCCGTTGGCGTACAAAGTTATGCCCAGTGTTAGGTTATCGTGCGGAGCAAAGGATAGCGGAATAATAGCATCGTCAAAAGCTTCGTATGCGATTATCCCTGTATCTGTAAGGCCTTCGTCCAGCAAGTTTTGCTGTATGCCGCCTATCATAATGCGGAATATATTGCCCGCCCCCATATGAAGCCATGCTGGTGCGGCTTTTGTACGAGCTGTCATAGCAGGGATGTCGAACTTGGGCAGGGTATAGGATGAGGGGAAATTATTGAGGCTTTGCAGGTTTAATTTCATAATTGATTGTCTCCTTTTAATAGACTTCTTCTGAAGAAGTAATTGGTGAGCGAAAATGCTCCCTAATTTCAAAAACAGATAACTTTTTGGTTATAGCACTATATAGCTGGTTTTCAAAATTAAGACTTTCCACGCTCCAATGCCTCCCAAATACCCTGCAAATACGTAGCCCCCAACGCACGGTCATACAAACCATACCCTGGCCTACCTTTTTTTGTTGTCTCGTCCCAAATCATACGTCCGTGGTCTGGGCGTATGCAGGCCTTAAAGCCTACATCATGGAAGGCTTTCATAATGGCGTACATATCCAAAGAACCCATGGAAGTCAAATGGGCAGACTCGTAAAAATCCGTATCGTTTTCAAAACGCAAATTTCTTACATGGGCAAAATGAATGCGCCCTTCCCCGCCAAATTCCCGTATCATGGCAGGGATATCGTTGTCTTTTCGTGCGCCAAGGGAACCTGTGCAAAGTGTCAGGCCATTGTGCTTGCTTGGGTTAAGGTCCAAATATTTGCGGATATTATCACGGCTTATAATCAGTTTTGGTAAGCCGAAAATAGGCTGAGGCGGGTCGTCCGGGTGGACAGCCATTAAGATGTTAAGCCTCTCTGCATGTGGAATTATGGCATCCAAAAAGTATTTCATGTTTGAGTAAAAGGTATCTGTGGTCATGCTTTCGTAAGCAGCAAGTGCCTCATTAATTTTTTTCATACGCTCCGGTTCCCAGCCAGGCATCTCGTAAGTGTCGGAGTCTTTTGCATATTGCGTCGCAAGCTCCTCTGGGGTTATTCCAGCCATTGCAGCCGCTTCGTAACGCATGGTGTTCGAGCCGTCGGGTAAATCGTAATACAAATTGCTGCGGGCCCAATCCAAAACAGGCATCATATTGTAGCAAATACACTTGATACCGTATTTCGCAAGGCGTTCCATTGTAATAATGTAGTTTTCAATTTTTTGGTCACGGCCTGGGGCGCCAAGCTTTATATCTTCGTGAATATTCACACTTTCAATTACTTCCACTTCCAGCCCTGCAGCAGAAATGGCCTCTTTCATGGCTTTGATGCGCTCTTCGGGCCATGCTTCACCAGCAGCCATATCCAAAAGGCTGGTGACAACCCCGTACATACCCGGAATTTGCCTAATTTCACGTAAACTGATAGGGTCTTGTCCTTCCCCAAACCAGCGGAATGTCATTTTCATGGGAGTTCCTCCTAAAATGCAATTGATATTTTCTTGTGATGATATTATACCGTGTAAATGCCGTAATACGCAAAGAAATTATTCCACGTTTATGGTATACTTTTATAAATGAGCCGTACAAAGGAGCAGACAGCATGGGATACATCGAAGATTTACGTGCAATAATAGGCCATAGGCAGATAATACTAAACGGCAGCATTGCTTTTATAGAAAACCCACGGGGCCAAATACTTATGCAACAACGAAGATACCCTTATGGGAAATGGGGTTTACCCGGCGGATTAATGGAACTTGGGGAGTCTACCGAAGAAACTGTCCGGCGCGAAATCTTGGAGGAGACAGGTTTAACATTGGGTAAGCTAACACTGTTTGGCGTGTATTCCGGCAAAAATTATTTATGCACTGCTCAAAACGGCGATGAATTCTATGTTGTCACTACAGTTTATACCACCAATGAATATTATGGTGAAGTATCTGTAACAGATGACGAATCTTTAACCCTTGAATGGGTTAATATTGGCACCTTGCCGGACAATATCGCCAGAACTCATTCGGAAATAATTAGAGACTATATACAAAACAAAAAGCTATTGGTGGGTTGCCAATAGCTCTTTGTTTTGCTGCATGCAAGTTAATTTACACCTGCATTTCTTTATTAAGCCTGCCTAAAGCTTTCTTTTCTATCCTGGATACGTAACTGCGGGAAATCCCCAACTGGCTGGCTATTTCCCTTTGAGTTAACTCGTCCTGACCAGCTAACCCATAGCGCATTTCTATTACTGTTTTCTCTCTGCCATGAAGCACTCGCATTATCACTTCCTGCAGACGCCTTATTTGTATTTTTAAGCCAACTTGATCGTCCACAGGCTCTTTGTCGTCGGCAATCTTGTCCTCTACCCGTACCTCGTTGCCTTCACGGTCAACCCCTACTACATCCTGCAGGTGAATGTCGCCATTACGTTTTTTGCTTGCTCGCATATCCATTAGTATTTCGTTTGCTATACCCTCCCGATGGACTTTTTTCATCCTCGTCAAGCGGCATTTCTAAGCCATTTTCGTCATCCGAGCCAAAAAGATACATATGAATATTTTGTCCGTCCCAAACGATGCGTTTTACGAATGCGCGGATAGCTTCTCGTTTCTGCTCAATATCCATTACATCAAGAGTGGATTTGAAATTGGATAGCACTTGGCGGATAACGTCAAACTCTATATCAGATAGTGCGTGAGTTTCCATAAGGCTTTCCAACTCGGCAATGCGGCTTTTTAGGGCATTGCCTTTTTCGTGCATCTCGTCAATTTGTTTAA